>MHCFR04200__coassemble_157_pt1 | contig 68236 bp, 55 predicted proteins | sample MHCFR04200__metabat2_high_PE_011 | metagenome-assembled genome bin MHCFR04200
AACGGTCAAATTTTGCCTTTTCAGCCATTGGAATATCCTCCCTTTAAAACGGTTTCTGTTGGTTATAACAGCCTCGCGCCTGCAAGATTGCATTGCAAGGCTATTCTACTAGATTATCCCTATAAAATCAAGAGATTTTCCAGAAATTTTGCTGCTGAACACAAAGTTCAGCCATTTTGCAGCCCTTACTGCTTGGTACGGCCTGCAATGATCTGGTCGGCGATGTTCTTGGGCACCGGCTCGTAGTGAGACGGCTCCATGACATACTGGCCACGGCCCTGGGTCTTGCTGCGCAGGTCGGTGGCGTAGCCGAACATCTGGGCCAGAGGCACCATCGCGTTGACGCGCTGGGTGCCGGCCATAGCCTCCATGCCCTGGATCTGGCCGCGGCGAGCATTCAGGTCGCCGATGACATCGCCCAGGTACTCGTCGGGAACGATGACCGCCACCTTCATGATAGGCTCGGTGATGATGGGGTCAGCCTTGCGCATAGCCTCCTTGAAGGCCATGGAACCGGCGATGGAGAAAGCCATTTCGGAAGAGTCGACCTCGTGGTACGAACCATCCCACAGGGTGACCTTGACGTCCACCACGGGATAGCCGGCCAGCACGCCCGCCTTCATAGCACCCTGGATACCGTTGTCGACAGCCGGGATGTATTCCTTCGGGATAGCGCCGCCCACGATGGCGTTGACGAACTCGTAACCCTTGCCGGGCTCGTTGGGCTCGATCTTGATCTTGACGTGACCATACTGGCCCTTACCACCGGACTGACGAGCGTACTTGGTCTCCTGGTTGGCAGCCTTGCGGATGGTCTCACGGTAAGCGACCTGGGGTGCGCCCACGTTGGCTTCCACCTTGAACTCGCGCAGCAGGCGGTCCACGATGATCTCCAGGTGCAGCTCGCCCATGCCGGCGATGATGGTCTGACCAGTCTCCTCGTCGGTGTAGGTCTTGAAGGTGGGGTCCTCCTCGGCCAGCTTGGCCAGGGCGATGCCCATCTTCTCGTTGCCGGCCTTGGTCTTGGGCTCGATGGCCACACGAATGACCGGCTCGGGGAACTTCATCGACTCGAGGATGATGGGGTGGTTCTCGTCGCAGAGGGTGTCGCCGGTGGTGGTATTCTTCAGGCCCACGACCGCCGCGATGTCGCCTGCGTAGCAGCAGTCGATGTCCTTGCGGTGGTTGGAGTGCATCTGCAGGATACGGCCCATGCGCTCGCGGCAGTCCTTCACCGAGTTGTAGACGGTGGTGCCTGCCTCGACCTTGCCCGAGTAAACGCGGAAGTATGCCAGCTTGCCGACGAAGGGATCGGTGGCGATCTTGAAGGCCAGAGCAGCGAAGGGAGCGTCGTCGGAAGAGGGACGGGTCTCAGGCTCCTCGGTCTCAGGGTTGACGCCCTTGATGTCCTCGATGTCGGTGGGGGCGGGCATATAGTCCACGATCGCGTCCAGCAGCTTCTGGACGCCCTTGTTCTTGTAGGAAGAGCCGCAGACGACGGGGACCAGGGTGTTGGCGATGGTCTCCTTGCGGATGGCCGCCTTCAGTTCCTCGCGGGTGATCTCCTCGCCCTCGAGGTACTTCTCCATCAGCTCCTCATCGTTCTCGGCCACAGCCTCGATCAGGATGTTGCGGTACTCCTCGGCCTGCTCCTTCATGTCGTCGGGGATCTCCTCGACGCGCATGTCGTTGCCCATATCGTCGTAGTAGACCTCGGCGGTCATGTCGACCAGGTCGACGATGCCCTTGAAGGTGTCCTCACAGCCGATGGGCAGCTGGATGGCCACGCCGTTGGCGTGCAGGCGGTCGTGCAGCATCTTGATGCAGTTGAAGAAGTCGGCGCCCATGGTGTCCATCTTGTTGACGTAAACCATGCGGGGGACCTTGTACTCGTCTGCCTGACGCCAGACCGTCTCGGACTGGGGCTCGACGCCGCCCTTGGCAGCCAGAACGGTAACGGAACCGTCCAGCACGCGCAGAGAGCGCTGCACCTCAACGGTGAAGTCCACGTGGCCCGGGGTGTCGATGATGTTGATGCGATGACGGTTCTTCTTGTAGGCCACGGGATCCTTCTGGGTCTCGCTGTGGCTCCAGTAGCAGGTGGTGGCTGCCGAAGTAATGGTAATGCCGCGCTCCTGCTCCTGGACCATCCAGTCCATCGTGGCTGCGCCCTCATGCACCTCACCGATCTTGTGGGTGATGCCGGTGTAGTAGAGGATGCGCTCGGTGGTGGTGGTCTTACCGGCATCGATGTGGGCCATGATGCCGATGTTTCTGGTCATCTGAAGAGAAACTTCTCTGGGTGTAGCCATCAATGTACCTCCAGCAGATCAATAGCGGAAATGAGCGAAAGCCTTGTTGGCCTCGGCCATCTTATGGGTATCCTCGCGCTTCTTCACGGCGGCGCCGGTGTTGTTGGCGGCGTCCATGATCTCGGCAGCCAGGCGCTGGCTCATGGTCTTTTCACCACGGCTGCGGCTGTAGGCAGTCAGCCAGCGCAGGCCCAGGGTCTCGCGGCGGGCGGGGCTGACCTCCAGGGGCACCTGGTAGTTGGCGCCGCCCACGCGGCGGGTCTTGCACTCGAGGCTGGGCATGATGTTCTCCATGGCCTTCTGGAAGACCTCCAGGGGATCGTTGCCGGTCTTCTCCTGGATCATGGTGAAAGCATCATAAACGATCTTCTGAGCAACGCCCTTCTTGCCGTCCAGCATGATGCTGTTGACAAGGCGAGTAACCATCTTGGAATTGTAAATAGGATCAGCTAAGACATCGCGCTTAGCAATGTTACCTCTTCTAGGCATCTTTCTTCCCTCCTTCACAGAATGATATCATCGGTACTCGAAAGTATTAAACTCCCGTTGTGTCACAAAGAGCTGACCTTACATAAACCGTTGCCATCTACCGTGTTACGCGCAGACTTGTTATTTATATATGGAAAGCCGTTTATGGCGGTTCAGGTTTTATTACTTCTTAGCAGCACCGGCCTTGGGACGCTTTGCGCCGTACTTGGAGCGGGCCTGGTTGCGGCCTGCAACACCCTGGGCGTCCAGAGTGCCGCGGATGATGTGGTAACGCACACCGGGCAGGTCCTTGACACGGCCGCCGCGGATCAGAACGACCGAGTGCTCCTGCAGGTTGTGGCCGATGCCGGGAATGTAAGAGGTGACCTCGATACCATTCGTCAGGCGGACACGGGCAACCTTACGCAGTGCAGAGTTGGGCTTCTTGGGGGTCATGGTACGGACGGCAGTGCAGACGCCACGCTTCTGGGGGCTGTTCAGATCAGAATACTGTTTCTTCTGAGAGTTGTAGCTCTTCAGCAGGGCGGGAGCAGTGCTCTTGGTAGCCAGGACATCGCGGCCTTTGCGTACAAGCTGGTTAAAAGTAGGCATTGTGTTTCTCCTTTCCTATAGTTTTTCCTGCCGGGCGGTCTGCCCGGCACATTTTGCCGCACTTCGCCCTAAAGCGAAGCGCAACATGATTATTGTACACAGAAACACCCGTGATGTCAACAGTTTTTCCAGAAAAATTTTATTTTATACACGGATGTTACTTTGCCTTTCCATTCCCCTCTCCCATGCCAAAAACGCCCCCTCTGCACCGGGGCGCAGAAGGGGCGTTCAGCTATGCTTTTGCGGGGTCAGGAAACGGCGCTCACTGGTTGACGACCTTGGCAGCTTCGGCTTCGGCGGTCAGCTCCTGATCCAGTTCCTGCTCGCGGCGGACCAGATCCTCCCGGACCTCCGGCAGACCGGTACCCGCAGGGATCAGCTTGCCGATGATGACGTTCTCCTTCAGGCCGGTCAGTTTGTCTTCCTTGCCCTTGATGGCGGCCTCGGTCAGCACGCGGGTGGTCTCCTGGAAGGAAGCGGCGGACAGGAAGGACTCGGTGGCCAGGGCGGCCTTGGTGATGCCCAGCAGCACCTGCTGGTACTCCACCAGCTTCAGGTCGGTCTCCCCTGCCTCGATGCGGGCCTTCAGTTCCTCGTTGACGCTCTCCACATCCAGACGGTTGGCCAGAGCGCCGCCGATCAGGTCGGAAGAACCGGCGTCGGTCACCCGCACCTTGCGGCACATCTGGCGGATGATGACCTCGATGTGCTTGTCGTTGATCTCAACGCCCTGCAGGCGGTAGACCTTCTGGACTTCGCTGATCAGATAGTTCTGCACAGCGTCCAGGCCCTTGACCGCCAGGATATCCTGGGGATACAGGACGCCTTCACGGGTGATGATATCGCCCTTCTCCACCCGGTCGCCGGGCATGACCCGTGCGTGCTGGGTGAAGGGGATGGAATAGCTCTTGACCACTTCGGCGCCGGTCTCGTCCTTGCCGGTGACCTTGATGACCACGTTCTTCTTGGTGTCGTCCTGAGAGACAACGCCCGAGATCTCGCTCATGATGGCCATACTCTTGGGACGACGGCTCTCAAACAGCTCCTCGACGCGGGGCAGACCCTGGGTGATATCTTCCGCAGAGGCGATGCCGCCGGTGTGGAAGGTACGCATGGTCAGCTGGGTGCCCGGCTCGCCGATGGACTGGGCCGCGATGATGCCGACCGACTCGCCCAGCTGGACCGGCTCGCCGGTGGCCATGTTGGAGCCGTAGCAGCGTGCGCAGACGCCGGTCTTGGCGCGGCAGGTCAGCAGGCTGCGGATCTTCAGGTGGGTGATGCCGGCGGCCTCGATCTTCTCGGCGTCGTACAGGTCCATCATCTTGCCCTCGGGCACGATCACCTCGCCGGTGGCCGGGTCGGTGACGTCGCCCACCGCGTAGCGGCCGATCAGGCGCTCGCGGAAGGACTCGATCTTCTCCTTGCCCTCGTGGATCTCGGAGACTTCCAGGCCGTCGGTGGTGCCGCAGTCCAGCTCGCGGATGATGACGTCCTGCGAGACGTCGACCATGCGGCGGGTCAGGTAGCCCGAGTCCGCGGTACGCAGAGCGGTGTCGGCCAGGCCCTTGCGGGCGCCGCGGGCCGAGACGAAGTATTCCAGAATGTTCAGACCTTCACGGTAGTTGGCGCGGATGGGCATCTCGATGGTGTGGCCGGCGGTGTTGGCCAGCAGGCCGCGCATGCCGGCCAGCTGCTTGATCTGGTTCATGGAACCACGGGCGCCCGAGTCGGCCATCATATAGATCTCGTTGTCCTTGGGCAGGTTGTCGGCCAGGGCCTTGGAGACCTTGTCGGTGGTGGCCTGCCAGATGTCGATGGTCTTCTTGTAGCGCTCCTCCTCCGAGATCAGGCCGCGGTTGAACAGCTTGCCCACCTGGGACACCTGCTTGTCGGCCTCCTCGATCAGTTCGGCCTTCTGGGGCGGGATCACCGCGTCACAGACGGCCACCGAGATGGCCGAGAGGGTGGAGTACTTGTAGCCCTGTGCCTTGATGGCATCCAGCATCTTTGCGCAGACGCGGGTGCCATTGCGGGTCAGGCAGCGGGAAATGATATCGGGCAGGGTCTTTTTGGTGACCCGGAAGCTGATCTCATAGTCCAGCCAGTGGGCGGGATCGGTGCGGTCCACATAGCCCAGGTTCTGGGGCACGGGGGCATTGAAGATGATGCTGCCCACTGTGGTATCCACCAGGCCGCTGCGCTCCACGCCCTCCAGCACCATGGTGCGGCGCACCTTGATGGGGGCGTGCAGGGTGACGATGTGCTCGGCATAAGCCATCAGGGCCTCGTCCTCATCCCGGAACACCTTCCCTGCCCCTTCCTCGTTCTCGCGGACGGTGGTCAGGTAGTAGCTGCCCAGGATCATATCCTGGGTGGGCACGGTGACGGGGGCGCCGTCCGAGGGCTTGAGCAGGTTGCCGGAAGCCAGCATCAGCATCTTGGCCTCGCGGCAGGCGTCCTCGCCCAGAGGCAGGTGGACGGCCATCTGGTCGCCGTCAAAGTCGGCGTTGAAAGCGGTACAGGACAGGGGGTGCAGCTTGATGGCACGGCCCTCCACCAGCACCGGATTGAAGGCCTGGATGCCCAGACGGTGCAGGGTAGGCGCGCGGTTGAGCAGCACGGGGTGGCCCTTGATGACCGTCTCCAGGCTGTCCCACACCTCGGGGCGGGCACGCTCCACCATCTTGCGGGCGGACTTGATGTTGTTGGCCACGCCCTTCTCCACCAGGTCCTTCATGACAAAGGGCTTGAACAGCTCCAGAGCCATTTCCTTGGGCAGACCGCACTGGTCCATCCGCAGCTCGGGACCGACCACGATGACCGAACGGCCGGAGTAGTCCACGCGCTTGCCCAGCAGGTTCTGGCGGAAGCGGCCCTGCTTGCCCTTGAGCATATCGGACAGGCTCTTGAGGGCGCGGTTGTTGGGGCCGGTGACGGGACGGCCGCGGCGGCCGTTGTCGATCAGGCTGTCCACAGCCTCCTGCAGCATCCGCTTCTCGTTGCGGACGATGATGTCGGGGGCGCCCAGCTCCAGCAGGCGGCGCAGGCGGTTGTTGCGGTTGATGACCCGGCGGTACAGATCGTTCAGGTCGGTGGTGGCGAAGCGGCCGCCGTCCAGCTGCACCATGGGGCGCAGGTCGGGGGGCAGCACCGGCAGCACGGTCAGGATCATCCACTCGGGGCGGTTGCCCGAAATGCGGAATGCCTCCACCACTTCCAGACGCTTGAGGATGCGGATGCGCTTCTGGCCGCTGGACTTCTCCACCTCGGCGGTCAGCTCGGCGGACAGCTGGTCCAGGTCGATCTCAGCCAGCAGGGTCTGGATGGCCTCGGCGCCCATCTGGGCGTTGAACTCATCCCCGTAGCGCTCCTGCATCTCGCGGTATTCCTTCTCGGTCAGCAGCTGCTTTTTCTCCAGCGGGGTCAGGCCGGGGTCCACCACGATATAGCTTGCAAAGTACAGCACCTTTTCCAGCAGGCGGGGGCTGATGTCCAGCATCAGGCCGATGCGGCTGGGGATGCCCTTGAAATACCAGATGTGGCTGACGGGGGCGGCCAGCTCGATGTGGCCCATCCGCTCGCGGCGGACCTTGGCCTTGGTGACCTCGACGCCGCAGCGGTCGCAGATCTTGCCTTTATAACGAATCCGCTTGTACTTGCCGCAGTGGCACTCCCAGTCCTTGGTGGGTCCAAAGATGCGCTCGCAGTACAGGCCGTCGCGCTCGGGCTTCAGGGTGCGGTAGTTGATGGTCTCGGGCTTCTTCACCTCGCCGTAGCTCCATTTGCGGATCTGGTCGGGAGAGGCAAGACCGATCTTGATCGAATCGAAAACGGTGTTTTCCATGAATCGAACCCTTCCTTAATCTCTATAACAAGTTCCGATGCGAAACAGGCTGTCCTTACTCGTCAAAGTCCACCTCGTCCGACGGCTTGCCTGCGTCGGCGGCGGGCTGATCCTCCAGGGAGGCAGCGTCATCGAAGCCCGAGTCGGCGTCCTTGATGGTGTAATCGTTGAGCAGCTCGCTCTCCTGCACCACGTTCTCTGCGCCGGCCACCTCGCGCATATCGAAGCCGGTCTCCTCCTCGTCGAAGTTCTGGCGCATATCGATCTCGTTGCCGTCCTTATCCTGGACGATGACGTCCAGACCCAGGGACTGCAGCTCCTTGAGCATGACGCGGAAGGACTCGGGGATGCCGGGCTGAGGCACAGGCTCGCCCTTGACGATGGCCTCGTAGGTCTTGACACGGCCCTCCACGTCGTCCGACTTGACGGTCAGGATCTCCTGCAGGGTGTATGCCGCGCCGTAGGCCTCCAGGGCCCACACCTCCATCTCGCCGAAGCGCTGGCCGCCGAACTGGGCCTTGCCGCCCAGAGGCTGCTGGGTGACCAGGGAGTAGGGGCCGGTGGAGCGGGCATGGATCTTGTCGTCCACCAGGTGGTGCAGCTTGAGGTAGTACATATAGCCCACCGTGACACGGTTGTCGAACTTCTCGCCGGTGCGGCCGTCGTAGACGGTGGTCTTGCCGTCGCGGTCCAGCTCGATCTTGGAGAAGTCGATGATGTGGCCCTGCTCGCCCATGATCTTGGGGAGCTTGGTGGGATAAGCGGGAGCGTTTTCGCCGTGCCACATCTCGCGGGCCTGGTCAAAGGCGTCGCCGATGTCGTTCTCACGGGCAGAGTCGAATACGGGGGTCATGACCTTGATGCCGCAGGCCTTGGCCGCATAGCCCAGGTTGACCTCCAGCACCTGTCCGATGTTCATACGGGAAGGCACGCCCAGGGGGTTCAGCACGATATCCAGGGGGGTGCCGTCGGGCAGGTAGGGCATATCCTCCTGAGGCAGGATGCGGGAAACAACGCCCTTGTTGCCGTGACGGCCTGCCATCTTGTCGCCTACGCTGATCTTGCGCTTCTGGGCGATGTAGCAGCGCACCACCTCGCGCACGCCGGGCTGCAGCTCATCGCTGTTCTCGGGGGTAAAGACCTTGACGTCCACAATGATGCCGTACTCGCCGTGGGGCACACGCAGGGAGGTGTCGCGCACCTCGCGGGCCTTCTCGCCAAAGATGGCGCGCAGCAGCCGCTCCTCGGCGGTCAGCTCGGTCTCGCCCTTAGGAGTGACCTTGCCCACCAGGATATCGCCGCTCTTGACCTCGGCGCCGATGCGGATGATGCCCCGCTCGTCCAGATCCTTCAGCGCATCCTCCGAAACGTTGGGGATATCGCGGGTGATCTCCTCGGGTCCCAGCTTGGTGTCGCGGGACTCGGTCTCATATTCCTCGATGTGGATGGAGGTGTACACGTCCTCACGGACGATCTTCTCATTCAGCAGGACGGCGTCCTCGTAGTTGTAGCCCTCCCAGGTCATGAAGCCGATCAGGGCGTTCTTGCCCAGAGCGATCTCGCCGTTGCGCATGGCGGGGCCGTCGGCCAGCACCTGGCCCTTCTTGACGCTCTCCCCCACCGACACGATGGGACGCTGGTTGATGCAGGTGCCTGCGTTGGAACGGGCGAACTTGATCATGCTGTATTCGTCCACGCCGCCCTTTTCGTTGCGCACCACCACATGGTCGGCGTCCACGCGCTCCACCACGCCGTCGTTCTCGGCCAGGATGGCCACGCCCGAGTCGGTGGCGGCCTTGTACTCCATACCGGTGGCCACCAGCGGCTGCTGGGTGACCATCAGAGGCACGGCCTGGCGCTGCATGTTGGCGCCCATCAGAGCGCGGTTGCAGTCGTCGTTCTCCAGGAAGGGGATCATGGCGGTGGCCACAGAGACCATCATCCGGGGCGAGACGTCCACGAAATCCACCTTCTCGGCGTCGATTTCCAGGATGTCATCCCGGCGGCGGGCCGAAACGCGCTGCCGCTTGAAGCGGTGGTTCTCGTCCAGAGGCTCATTGGCCTGGGCCACCACGTATTCGTCCTCCACGTCGGCGGTCATATAGACCACCTCGTCGGTGACCACCTGGTCGATGACGCGGCCCTTCTCGTCGTAGGTCTTCTGGACCCGGCGGTAGGGCGCCTCGATGAAGCCGTATTCATTGATCTTGGCGTAGGATGCCAGATAGGAGATCAGACCGATGTTGGGACCTTCCGGGGTCTCAATGGGGCACATACGGCCATAGTGGCTGTAATGGACGTCGCGGACCTCGAAGCCTGCGCGGTCACGGCTCAGACCGCCGGGACCCAGGGCAGACAGACGGCGCTTGTGGGTCAGCTCAGCCAGGGGGTTGTTCTGGTCCATGAACTGGGACAGAGGCGAGGAACCAAAGAACTCCTTGATGGCGGCCACCACAGGACGGATATTGATGAGGGTCTGGGGGGTCAGGGTGCTCTGGTCCTGGCTCTGCAGGGTCATGCGCTCCCGGATCACCCGCTCCATGCGGGAGAAGCCGATGCGGAACTGGTTCTGCAGCAGCTCGCCCACGCTGCGGATCCGGCGGTTGCCCAGGTGGTCGATGTCATCGGTGGTACCGATGCCGTGGCCCAGACCGTTCAGGTAGTTGATGGAGGCCAGGATATCGGTGACCGTCAGGGTGCGGCCGATCAGCTGGTCGTGGTTGCGGCGCAGCAGTTCCTTCTGCTCCTCGGGGTCGCTGGTGGTGTCCAGGATCTTGCGCAGCTCATCGAAGGAGCAGCGCTCGTTGATGCCGCACTCCTTCACATTGAAAGAGAAGAAGCCCTGTGCGTCCACACAGCCATTGGTGATCACCTTGACCTTCTTGTCCTCGATCAGCAGGGTGACTAGGTTGACGCCGGCGGCATCGGCCTGCTCGGCCTTGGCCCGGGTGATCTTCTCCCCTTCCTCGATCAGCAGTTCGCCGGTCAGGGGGTCCACCACGTTCTCAGCGGCCACCTGGCCGGTGATGCGGCGGGCCAGGGACAGCTTTTTGTTCATCTTATAGCGGCCAAAGCGGGACAGGTCGTAGCGGCGGGGGTCAAAGAACAGCATATTGATCTGGCTGGTCGCAGACTCCACCGTGGGAGGCTCGCCGGGACGCAGCTTGCGGTAGACCTCCAGCAGGCCTTCCTCGCTGTTCTTGGTGGTATCCTTTTCCAGGGTGGCCAGGATCCGCTCATCCTCGCCAAAGTAACCCAGGATGTCCTCGTCGGAAGACAGGCCCAGCGCACGGCACAGCACGGTGACGGGCAGCTTGCGGTTCTTGTCGATGCGGACGTAGAACACATTGGCTGCGTCGGTCTCATACTCCAGCCAGGCGCCCCGGTTGGGGTTCATGGTGGCGCTGAACAGGTCATTGCCCACCTTGTCCTTGGCCGCGCCGTAGAACACGCCGGGAGAACGGACCAGCTGGCTGACGATGACGCGCTCGGCGCCGTTGATGACGAAGGTGCCCGCATCGGTCATCAGAGGGAAATCCCCCATGAAGATCTCCTGATCCTTCACCTCGCCGGTCTCCTTGTTCAGCAGCCGGGCGGTGACGCGCAGGGGCGCGGCGTAGGTGACGTCGCGGCTCTTGCACTCTTTGATGCTGTACTTGGGCTCTTTGTCCAGGCGGTAATCCACAAAGCTCAGCGCCAGGTTGCCGGTATAATCCTCGATGACGCCGATGTCATGGAACACCTCCCGCAGGCCCTCGTCCAAAAACCACTGGTACGAGTTCTTCTGGACCTCGATCAGGTTGGGCATCTCGATGACTTCGTCGATGTGGGAGAAGCTCATCCGCTCGGTTTTGCCGAGCTTTACGGGCTTGACTTTCATCATAAAATCAACCACTCCTTACTTTTATACTCCACAGGCGTGATAACAAGGCAGCCGCGAAGCCGCCCGATTTCTGGCAGACTCACAGAAACAGCCCCTGCGCAGGCGGAAAGGGTTCGTCGTTTTTCACAAACTTTTGCTTTTGGAGCCCGCCAAAGGATCTGCAAAACCCCGTTTTTCGCGCAGTATTCCATTTTGTGATACTTAGGTAGTATAGCGCAAAAAAATCCTGTTGTCAAGCCATTTTACAGACTTGGGTCAAAAAATTTTTCCGGAGCCTCCCGGTGTCCGTACGCACGGCACCGTGTCATGAAAGTGCGTTTTGGGGCTTGCATTTTTCGTTTTTCACGTTCCATCCAAAAAAGCCTTTGGTGATTTTGTCGATGTTGCCTCTTGCCAAAGCCGGCAAAACCGGGCAGGGTCCATCCCCTGCCCGGCTGGTGTCAATATTCTTTTGTCACGTCCTCCGGCTTCAGCCCGTACTCCCGCAGGAAGCGGGCCATATCCCCCTCCCCGCGGATCAGCATGACCTCCTCAAAGCGCCCGGTGGCCTTTTCCTTAAAGCCGGCAGCCTGTTCGCCGGTGCAGATGCTGCACCGCACCACGGGTTTCCAGCAGGCGGGATCGTAGGTCTTTTTTTCGGGAGCCTTCTTTTTTCCAAACAGCATTGCGGCTACCTCCCCACACAAAACAAAAAGGGGCCCCGGTACGGGGCCCCCCGGATCACCGATCAGACAGGATGGGATTTGTTGGTATAGTCGGCGTGGTCGGCATCCACACCCTGCAGTTTGGCGTTCCGCTTTTCAAAGAACTTGGGAGCCACCTGGGGGAACATGGCGTAGGTCAGCGCGTCCTCCTCCTGGATGGTCCACTTGGCGGCCTCGGCCTTCAGCTTGTCCATCTCGGGCTCCAGGGTATCGGCAAAGCGGCAGGTGATGGGCTGCTCGTCGCCCAGGATCTTCTTGGTGAATTCGGGGCTGATGGGCGCAGGGGTCTTGCCGTAGTCGCCATGGACCAGGCCCTTGAACTCCTTGGTCACCATCTTGTAGCGCTCGCCCAGGATGACATTGAAGACAGCCTGGGTGCCCACGATCTGGCTGGTGGGCGTAACCAGCGGCGGATAGCCTGCATCCTCACGGACACGGGGGATCTCAGCCAGCACTTCGTCCAGCTTGTCCTCCTTGCCGGCGTCCTTCAGCTGCTTGAGCATATTGGAGAACATGCCGCCCGGCACCTGGTAGATCAGGGTGTTGGCGTCCACGCCCAGGCTCTTGGGGCTGATCTGGCCGTTGGCGATATACTTCTCGCGCAGCTTCGTAAAGTAAGCCCGGACCACGTTCAGCTGGTTCAGATCCAGGCCGGTATCGTAGTCGGTGCCCTGCAGGGCGGCCACCAGGCTCTCGGTGGGCATATGGCTGGTGCCCATGGCCAGGGGGCTCATGGCGGTATCCACGATGTCGGCGCCTGCCTCGATGCCCTTGATGATGGACATGGACGCCAGGCCGGCCGTATAGTGGCTGTGGATGTCCACGGGGATCTTGACGGCAGCTTTCAGCTCCCTGACCAGCTCATAGCAGGTATAGGGGGTCAGCAGGCCGGCCATATCCTTGATGCAGATGGAGTCTGCGCCCATCTCCTCCAGGGTCTTGGCATACTTGGCAAAGGCCTCGTTGGTATGAACCGGGCTGAGGGTGTAGCTGATGCAGCCCTGCACATGGGCGTGCTCCTTGTTGGCAGCCTTGATGGCGGTCTGCAGGTTGCGCGGGTCGTTCAGCGCGTCGAAAATGCGGATGATGTCGATGCCGTTGGCCACCGATTTCTGTACAAAGTACTCCACCGCGTCGTCCGCATAGGGACGGTAGCCCAGCATATTTTGGCCGCGGAACAGCATCTGCAGCTTCTGGTGGGGCAGCTCTTTGCGCAGGATGCGCAGGCGCTCCCAGGGATCCTCGTCCAGAAAGCGGATGCAGCTGTCAAAGGTGGCGCCGCCCCAGCATTCCACCGAGAAGTAGTTGATCTTGTCCATTTCGGGCAGGATGGGACGCATCTCATCCATGGTCATGCGGGTCGCCAGCAGGGACTGGTGGGCGTCGCGCAGGACGACCTCAGTGACCTTGATGGGCTTTTTCGCCATAGTTTTCACCCTCCCCTTTTCAGTTCAGCGTGACCAGGACGTCGCCCGAGTTGACCACGTCGCCCTTGTTCACATCCACAGTGGCCACGGTGCCGTCCTGGGGCGCCACGATCTCATTCTCCATCTTCATGGCTTCCAGCACCACCAGAGGATCGCCGGTCTTGACCGAAGCGCCGGCCTTGACCTTCACATCCAGGATGTTGCCGGGCATGGGGGCCTTGACAGCCACAGCGCCGGCCGCGCCCTTGGGAGCCGCGGGGGCCGGTGCGGCAGCGGGGGCGGGAGCTGCGGCCTTGGGAGCCGGAGCCGCAGGGGCAGGAGCTGCGGCGGGGGCGGCAGCAGGAGCTGCGCCGGCAGTGGTCTCCTCCACGCTGACGCTGTAAGCGACACCGTTGACGGTAATGTTGTAATACTTCATGGATAAACCCTCCTGGATCTTCAATGATCTTATTTCTTCTACTCGTACTCGATTCGTCGGTTACAGCGCCATGTTGCCATGCTTTTTGGGCAGGCGGGAGGCGCGCTTGGTGCGCAGCATATCAAGGGCAGCCACCACGGCGCTGCGGGCGCCGGCGGCGGTGCAGGCCATGTCGGCCGCGCCGGCGGCCACGGCGGCCTGGGCGCTGCACACCTCTTGGGTATAGGCGGCGGCCTTGGCATTGGTGGCGGATACGATGTTGTCGGAGGCGTCGATCTCCTCCTTGTACAGGACCGAGACGGCGGCCGAAGGCTCCAGCGGGCTGACCACACAGCCTTCCACAGCGATCTTCAGGTCAGCGGCTGCCAGGGCGGTATAGACGGGACCCACCACCTTGCCGGCCAGCAGGCAGACACGGGCGGTGGTGGCATCGGCATAGGTAGCGGCCAGACGGGCAGCCTCCCGCACACCGCCGGCAATGTCCTCGCTGGTACTGGGCACAAAGCCGTTGGTGCCGGCAATGGTCACCACAGGCACGCTGAAAGCGTCGCACAGGCGGACGAACCGGGAAGCCTTGGCCACACAGTTGTGGCACAGCTGCTCGCCGGTGGCTACCACGCCCACAGCCTGCCCGCCAATGGTAGCCAGGGCGGTGTAGACGTTCTTGCCAAAGCCTGCATACAGCTCCACGGCGCTGTCGGCATCCACCAGGGCGGCAGCCGCCTTGGCAGGGGTCAGACCCGCCTTGAGCGCCGCAGTGGGCTGCTGGAAATCAAAGCAGGCCGAACCGGCCAGGTTGTTGGCAGGCAGCAGGCCCGCCACATGGGCGGCAGCCTGGGCGGCAGCGGCAGGGTCATCCGCCACCAGAGCGGCCACGCCAGCCTTGGCGGCAGCGGCAGCGGTGCCGGCACTTTCCACCTTATCCCCCTTGGCTGCGGAGGTGAAGGGCGGGGTAAAGAACAGCTCTGCTCCCTTGGCCATGATGCACACATCGGCGTTGGCCGCAGCCAGCGCGCTGGTGCCGCCGCAGACCCCCAGCACCACGGCTACCTGGGGAACCACCCCGGACACCTGGGCAATGGCGCTGTTCAGTTTGGCGCTGGCGGTCAGGGCATCCAGGCCCTCGGCCAGCATAGCGCCTGCCGACTGGTAGAAGGTGACCACCGGGCAGCCGGTCTGGGCGGCCAGTTCCAGCACATGGACCATCTTGTCCACGTCCTTGGCGCCCAGCGCCGCCCCGTCCTGCCAGACCGCGTAGGCCTGCTGGCCGTTTGCACAGCCAAAAGCGGCGCTCACAGCGCCCTGCTCATACAGGACGCTGTAAACACCGTCGTCATAAAACTGGGCGAGAATCTCTTTTTGGTTGATCTTTGAAGCCATGATCGGACCTCCCTGCTTCCCTCATGGCGGCCGGTCACCGCCATTTCATTCATAAACGCTACTATTATACTATTTTTTCGGTTATTCTACAAGTACATTTGTGCTCTATGCACCGAAATCTTTCCAGAGGCCCATACAGCCCAAAGCAGGTCCGGGCCGGCAGGTGTGCCTCATCCGGCCGGAGATCACCCCTGGCGCTTGGGTCCCCGGCCCGCGGGCCGGCCATGGCCCTTGACGGGGCCGGCATCCCTGCCGGAGGCAGGAGCCCGGTGGCGGGCAGCCTTGGCGGCAGCGGCGGCGCTGCGGGTCTGGGCGCGGCCCTTGGCGGCAGCGGCCCGCAGGCCGGCCAGCTCCTGTTTGGTCAGCTCCCGGTACTTGCCGGGCTGCAGCATCCCCAGCTTGACCACGCCCTCGGCGTTCCGCTTCAGGCGGACCACTTCCAGGCCCACCGCCTCGCACATCCGGCGGATCTCCCGGTTCTTGCCCTCTTTCAGGGTGATCTCCATAACGGTGCGGCCCGGCTCATCCACCACCACATTGATGGTGCAGGGCATGGTTTTGGTGCCGTCGTCCAGCACCACCCCCGAGCTCAGCTTGAGGATCTGCTCCTCCCGGGCGCGGGGCTGCACCGTGACCCGGTACAGCTTGGAGATGCCTCCCGAGGGGTGCATCATGGCGTTGGCGAAGGCGCCGTCGTTGGTCATCAGCAGCAGGCCCTCGCTGTCCTTGTCCAGACGCCCCACCGGGTACAGACGGGCGGGGATATCCGCCACCAGATCCATGACCGTCCGGCGGCCCAGCTCGTCGCTGACGGTGGTCACATAGCCGCGGGGCTTATACAGAGCCAGATAATAGAGCTTCTGATCCTTATTGATATAGATCCGCTCGTCATCCACGTGCAGGATATCCTGGTTGGGGTCCATCTTGTCCCCCACCCTGGCCACATGGCCGTTCACTTTGACCCGGCCCTCGGCAATGATCTGCTCGGCGGCCCGGCGGGAGCACAGCCCCTGCTCGCTCATGATCTTTTGGATACGTTCTTGTGCCATAAATCTTCTCCTTGTGCGCCTCCCGGCGCTCAATAATGTGTGTCTGGGATCATTCGGCCCCGGCGCCGCCGGCCTTTTCGGCCTTCTCCGGCTTTTCGGGGATGAGAGCCAGCAGCCGGTCCACCAGCTCGGGCAGCATGGTCAGAGCCCGGTCCAGGCTGTTGGAGGGATCGGACAGCTGGATGGTGCGCACCAGGCCGTCTTTGATGACCAGGAACGCCACCGGCCGGATGGTGATGCCGGCCCCCGAGCCGCCCCCGAACAGATCCTTCTGTGCAGCGTTCTTGCTGTCAAAATCGGAGCCGCCGCCCCCGACCCCCACCGTGATGCGGGACACCGGGATGATGGTGGTGCCGTCCTCGGTGCGGATCTCTTTGCCAATGACGGTGTTGGCGTCGGCCATCTGGCGCACCTTGTCCATCGTCGCATTCATAAGTCCCTGAAGATGTTCAGCCATACTCTTGGCCTCCTTGTCCTTGCTGTCGTATTGGGATGCGGGGCGGCAGGCGCAGCCCCGTGTTGGATTCAACCGTGTCTCCACAGGTCAGTATAGCACATTTTAAAGGAACACGTCCAGTACCTTTTCCCGTTCAAACAAAAGCAGCACCTTACCTGCGGCGATCGCCACAAACAGGGCACGGGCCGATACCCGGAAGGAGACCCGGCCCAGAGGCCGCGGGGCCTCCGGGTCGATGCAGGGCACCAGCCGCAGTTCCTCGAAGTCCATATAGATCCAGTGGCTCAGAGCGCCCAGGGCCGGATAGAGCCAGGCGTTGGCCTTGCCATAGGCCACGGCCGCCTGGGCGGGGTCCTCCCCTGTCACCGGCATAAAGACCCGGATGCGGGTCACCCGCAGGGCCCCGAAAGCCGCCCGGGTCAGCATACCGGCCCCCTCCAGCATGGTGTTCAGCCGATGCAGCGTCAGCTTTGCTTTCTGTTTTGGCTGGGAGGCGGCAGGCTGTTTGGGCGGCTTGCGCGCGGCCTTTCTGGCCTTGCGGGCCTGCAGCTTCCCCTTCAGTCTGCCCCAGAGCCGGGCCAGAAAACCGGGCTTTGCCTCCTCCTGCCCTGCGGCAGCGGGGGGCGGCGCCGGCCAGGTGAACACCGGGAAGGTCAGCCCCAGCGCCCCGGCGCGGATCTTCACTTTGCCCCAGCCCTCCGGGTCGTCGGGGTCTTCTTCCCAGGAGAGGTCGGCGCAGAAGGGGCACAGCAGGATCACAAGGACCAGCACCAGCACCACGGCCAGCAGGCCAAGCAACAGCAGCCCCAGCCGGACGGCCAGCCACAGCGCCCCCTGCAGGACAGCCAGCAGGATATTCATTGGCTCCCCTCCTTTCCCTCATCCTCCGGGCGGACCGGCGGCAGGTCTGCCAGGCTGCTCAGCCCGAACACCCGCAAAAAGTGGTCGGTGGTCCTGAAGCTCACCGGACGCCCCGGCAGATCCAGCCGGCCCGCCTCCTCGATCAGCCCCTTTTCCAGCAGGCCGGACACGCTGGAGGAGGAATCCACTCCCCGCACCTGTTCGATGAAGGCCCGGGAAACGGGCTGGTTGTAGGCAATGACGGTCAGGGTCTCCATGGCGGCATTGGACAGGGGGACCGCTTTCCGTGTTTCCAGGGCTTTGCGCACCCAGGGGCCGTATTGATTTTTGGTGGCCAGCTGCCAGTGGCCCTCCAGGCACAGCAGCTCCAGGCCGCTTTCGGGGCGCCGGTACCGCTTTTGCAGTCCCTCCAGGCCCCGGGCCACCAGGCTCTGGGGCAGTTCCAGGACAGCGGCCAGCTTTTCCGGGCCGATGGGGTCGGCATGGGCGAACAGCACCGCCTCCAGCATGGCCTCGATCTCAATTTGCTCCATAGTCATCCTCCTGTGATGGTTCCCTGCGGGGCAGCCGGCCCCGCCGCATCTGCAGCCCGCCGTCCTCACGGATCTCCAGCCGGCCCGCCCGCACCAGCTCCAGCACCGCCAGGAAGGTGGCCACGGTGGCGGACACCTCCTGGTCCGGAGCAAACAGCTGGTCCAGCCGGTCCACTTTGCCGGTCGCAAGCCCCCGCAGCACGTGTACCACCCGGCTTTCCACCGAGACGAAGGGGGCCGCCACCAGCGGTTCAAAGGTCTCCTGGCCCAAAGGCTGCGGCCTGGCCCGCCCGGCCATGGCCTGCCAGCAGCGGGCCAGAAGCTGGGGGGAATGGCGCAGTGGGTAGAGGCTATCGGTCTCAAGGCGGGCCGGGTCGCGGACATAGACCGTCACCTGCCTGGCCCGGTCGGCCAATTGGGCTGCCAGGCGGCGGCAGCGGTCGTATTCGATCAGGCGTCCGGTCAGTTCCTGTTTGAGCTGCTCGGCCTCCTGGCTGCGGGGCAGCAGCAGCCAGCTTTTCATCTCCACCAGCCGGGCCGCCATCTCGATGAAGCTGCTGGCCGCCTCCGGCTCCTCCCTGCGGGCCCGGGTCACCACCTCGGTGTACTGGTCGATCAGCGCCAGGATGGGGATATCGTGCAGATCCATCTTGTGGGCCTGCACCAGGGCCAGAAGGAGCTCCAGCGGGCCGTCGAAATCCTTCAGGTGGAAGGTCAATCCCTCTGCCATCCCATCACACCCTTGTGCCTATGCCGGACAGGTAGGAGGCGTAGGCCAGCTGGTCCACCCAGCCCGTGCCGTCCACCAGCAGGTTCCATACCTGGTTGTTGGCCCAGGCCAGCGGCCCGTTCAGCGCGCCGTACCACACCACGGCCAGCAGGATGACCAGGATGACCTTTTCGTACTGCATGACCCGGAAATAGAGCCGCCGGGGCAGCACCAGAAGCAGCACGCGGCTGCCGTCCAGCGGGGGCACCGGGATGAGATTGAATACGGCCAGCCCCACGTTCATCACGATCATGTACTGCAAAAAATAGATCGCATACCGGCTGACGGCATTGGCCGGGGCCCAGTAATAGACCGCCTTCCACGCGGCCATGGACAGGTAGGCCAGCACCAGGTTGGCCGCCGGGCCGGCCAGGGCGGTCACCGCCATCCCCAGCTTCGGATTTTTGAAGCGGCGCGGGTCGATGGAGACAGGCTTCGCCCAGCCTACCCCCGCCACCACCATGCAAAGGGTGCCCAGCAGGTCAAAGTGGCGCAGCGGGTTGAGGGACAGACGTCCCTGGGCCCGGGCGGTGGGGTCGCCCAGCAGCCAGCTGGCCAGGGCGTGGCCCATTTCGTGGATGGGGATGGCCACCAGGGTCACCAGCAGCCGGGTCAAATAGTAAATGCCCGTTATGGTCATAAAGAAATTTCTCCTGTTTCATATTTCCCTGCCGGACGGCGCTGCCGCCCGGACGATGTGTCTCCATGATACTATTTTTTTCCCCGTGAAACAAGGCCCCGGGCCGCCACTTTGAAAAAACAGCGGCATTTTTTTAAAATGGACTTGCATTTTCGGCTCGTGTCTGGTAGAATAATAGGGCTGATTACACTGTATTGTTTTGGATTCCCTTTTTGATTTCACTTCATAGGAGGTGCGAAAATCATGGCTAAGTGTGAATGCTGCGGCAAGGGCGTGACCTTTGGTATCAAGGTCTCCCACTCTCATCGCCGCTCCAACCGTACCTGGAAGCCCAACGTCCGCCGCGTCAAGGCGATCGTTGACGGTTCCCCCAAGTATGTTTATGCATGCTCCCGTTGCCTGCGCGCTGGCAAGATTACCCGCGCTGTCTAAGTCTGTGGTGTATGTTGCCGGTCACGTTTCCCGTGGCCGGCTTTTTGTTTCTTGTTCCGCTCACGAAAGAGGTGTGTTTTGTATGGCGCTGCCCAGCGACCCCGTCATGCTGCTGAGCGTTATCAACCTGAAGCTGCGTGATTATTACCCCACCCTGGACGCCCTGTGCGAGGATCTGGACATCGACAGGGAAAGCCTGTGCGGCCGGCTGGCCGCCATCGGCTATGCCTATGACCCAGCCCGGAACCAATTCAAATAAACAGGAAGATTCTCTCTGAAGGAGGAACTGCATCATGATGGATGGCATCTATTATAAGGAATGGAGCACGGCCCTGGGCCGGGAGATGGAGTTCAAGGTCTATGGTACCGGGGGCGTGCCGGTGCTGGCCTTCCCCTGTGAGGGCGGTCGTTTTTACGACTGGGAAAACAACGGTATGCCCGATGCCGCCGGCTGGCTGATCCAGCACGGCAAGGTCCAGCTGTTCTGCGCTGACAGCATCGACCAGGACAGTTTCCTGGCCGGCCATCTGTCCCAGCGCCGCCGGGCCGAGATGCAGGAGAAATACTTCAACTATATCACCGGCGAACTGGTCCCCCGCATCCTGGCCCTGAACGCATCCACCCAGCCCAAGGCCGCCGGCGCCAGGGAGGAGAAGGCGGGCCCCATCCTGTGGGCCATCGGCGCCGACCTGGGCGCTTACCAGGCTGTCAACTGCCGCCTGCGCCGCCCCGAACTGTTCTGCGGAGCCATCGGCCTGTCCGGCCGCTACGACCCGTCGCCCTGGCTGGGCGGCTGGGAGGATGACCTGGCCCTGCGCAACGCGCCCATGGCCGCCCTGTCGGTGGGCCTTCTGGACAGCGCCGACAAGGCCGCCCTCCAGAAGGGCCAGTTCCTGCTTTGTGCCGGTCAGGCCCAGGACGGGACCGAACCCGCAGCTCTGGCCTCCACCCAGGCCCTGGACGAGGCTTTGAAGGGGGCGGGCATCCCCGTCTCCACCGAGATCTGGGGCCAGGATGTCACCCATGAATGGCGCTGGTGGGCCCGCGCCTGGGACGTTTTCTCCAACCGTCTGTTCAGCTGAGAAAGAGGAGGTGCTCTGCCATGCCCGCATTCATCATCGGAGCCCGCGGCCATGATTTCGGTCGCCATACCCCCGCAGACCTGCTGGCCGCCATCGGCCAGGCGGGGTTTGCCTGCACCCAGCTGGCCTATACCAAGGCCATCGAAGGGGTCAAGAACTATGCAGACGTCACCCCCGCCCTGGTGGAAGACACCCGGAAGGCGGTGGAACAGACCGGCGTCCGCATTGCCGTCTACGGCACCTATGTGGAGTTGAGCTATGCCGACGAGGACAAGCGCCGGGCCGAAGCTGCCAAGGTGATCGGCCAGGTCGGCAATGCCAAGCGGCTGGGGGCCGGCTGCATGGGCAGCGAGACCACCGCCATGGCCAAGCAGCCCGGCATCACCCGGAAGGAAGCGCTGGAAGCCCTGCTGCGCAGTCTGGGCGAGATCATGCCGGTGTGCGAGGAAGCCGGGGTCCTGTTCGGGGTCGAGTGCGTCCATCACCACGCCATGAACACCCCTGAGGCCACCAAAATGGTGCTGGACACCATTGCCAGCCCCAACCTGCGGGTGATCTGCGACCTGGCCAACTACGTCAGCCCGGCAGAAGCCTCTGTGGACGCCCAGCGCCGCATCTGGGACAAGATCGGCAGCTGGTACGGCGACAAGATCAGCGCAGTCCACTTCAAGGGCCAGGCGTTCCGGGAGGACAGCTTCTTCTCCACCAGCCTGGAGGAGTCGGCCATCGACTACGCGGGCGGTTTTGCCATGCTGCGGCAGCTGCCCCAGGCATCCCTGCCCGTCCTGCGGGAGGAGGCCGTCCCGGCCCGCGCCGCCAGCGACATCGCCTTTATGCGGCAGTTCTGCTGAATCCCAAAAAGACAAGCCCCCTGCCCGGAAAACGGCAGGGGGCTTTTTGGCTGTGTGGGAAAGCGGCTTTATTCGATGCCGGTGACGGTGTAGTCCTTGTCCTCCACAGCCTTGGTCAGGGCAGCGTCATCCACAGCTTCGCTCAGGGTGACCACTGCAGTGCCGGCCGTATGGCTGACCTGGGCCGACTGCACCTGGGGCAGGGCCTCCAGGGCTTTTTTGACGGTGGCCTCACAGTGGCCGCACATCATTCCTTCGATCTTGATGGTCTTTTGCATGGTAGCTACCTCCGTGTTGATGGGGCACGCAGTCTGCCGCGGCGCAGGGGCGGGAGGCAGTTCAACGGCCCGGATGGGTTTATCTTTTTTGGCGCTGTGCAAATCGAACAGGTTCAGCCGCAGCGCATTGGACACGACACAGAAACTGGACAGGCTCATGGCCGCCGCACCGAACATGGGGTTCAGGGTGAGCCCCAGCGGGATAAAGACGCCGGCTGCCAGGGGGATACCGATGACATTGTAGATGAAGGCCCAGAACAGGTTCTCATGGATGTTGCGCAGGGTGGCCCGGGACAGCCGGATGGCTGCCGGCACATCCGACAGCCTGCTGTTCATCAGCACCACGTCGGCCGCATCGATGGCCACATCGGTGCCGGCGCCAATGGCAATGCCGGTGTCGGCCCGGGTCAGGGCGGGGGCGTCGTTGATGCCGTCCCCGACCATGGCCACCTTGCCCTTTTCGCTCAGGGCCCGGATGACGCTCTCCTTGCCGTCGGGCAGGACCCCGGCGATCACCTGATCCACCCCGGCCTGCCGGCCGATGGCCTCTGCAGTGCGCTGGTTGTCGCCGGTCAGCATCACCACGCGGATGCCCATTTGCCGCAGCTGCCGGATGGCCTCGGGGCTGTCCTCCTTGATGGTGTCAGCCACCGCAATGACACCCAGCAGTTTCTTCTCGCCGCCAAAAAACAGCGGGGTCTTGCCCTGCTCTGCCAGCTGCTGGGCCTGCTGGGCCAGAGCGGCGGGCACCTGGGTCTGGGTCTGGATAAAGCTGAGGCTGCCGCCATAGATGCTGCGTCCCTCCAGCCGGGCGGACAAGCCGTTGCCGGGCAGAGCGGTAAAATCGGTCACGGCAGGGGCTTGCAGGCCCTGCTGCGCGGCATAGGCCAGCACGGCTTTGGCCAGGGGATGCTCGCTCTTCTGTTCCAGGGCGGCGGCCAGGGTCAGCAGCTCCTGCTCGGTGACCCCCTCCACAGGGACCATCTCGGTCACCTGCGGTTCCCCCTTGGTGATGGTGCCGGTCTTGTCCAGGGCCACGATCTGGGTGCGGCCGGCGGCCTCCAGGGAGGCTGCGGTCTTGAACAGGATGCCGTTTTTGGCGCCCATGCCGTTGCCCACCATGATGGCCACAGGGGTGGCCAGACCCAAAGCGCAGGGACAACTGATCACCAGCACCGAGATGCCCCGCGCCAGAGCAAAGGCCAGATCCCGGCCCAGCAGCAGCCATGCGAGGGTGGTGATGACGGCGATGGTGATGACGGCCGGTACGAACACCCCCGACACCTTGTCAGCGATCTTGGCGATGGGAGCCTTGGTGGCCGCCGCATCGCTGACCATCCGGATGATCTGGGACAGGGTGGTGTCCTCCCCCACCCGTGTGGCTTCACAGCGCAGGAAGCCGGACTGGTTCACGGTGGCCGCCGAGACAGCGTCCCCGGGGGCCTTGTCCACCGGGATGCTCTCACCGGTCAGGGCGCTCTCGTTGACTGCGCTGGCCCCTTCCAGCACCACGCCGTCCACCGGGATATTCTCCCCCGGCCGGACTACGAATTGATCTCCCCGGCGCACCTGCTCGATGGGCACTTCCACTTCCCGGCCTTCCCGCAGCAGGGTGGCGGTCTTGGGCGCCAGCTTCATCAGGCTTTTGAGGGCGTCGGTGGTCTTTCCCTTGCTGCGAGCCTCCAGCATCTTGCCCACGGTGATGAGGGTCAGGATCATGGCAGCCGACTCGAAGTACAGCTCCATCATATATTCCATCACCCGGGCGGTATCCCCGTGCAGCTGGGCATCGGTCATGACGAACACCGCATAGGTGCTCCACACAAAGGATGCGGTGGAGCCCAAAGCCACCAGGGTGTCCATATTGGGGGACCTGTGGAGCAGGCTTTTGAAGCCGCTGATAAAAAACCGCTGGTTGATGACCATGACGATGCCGGCCAGCAGCAGTTCCACCAGAGCCACCGCCAGATGGTTGCCCGCAAACCAGGCAGGCAGGGGCCAGCCCCACATCATATGCCCCATGGAAAAGTACATCAATACCAGCAGAAAGCCCAGGGATGCGATCAGCCTCTGCTTGAGTTTGGGGGTCTCATGGTCGGCCAGGGCGTCCAGGGCAGCGGCGGCGGGCTGGGCCTGGGCAGGCCCGGCGGCTTTGGGGCTGGCCCCATAGCCCGCCTGCTCCACCGCCCGGATGATGTCCTGGGGGGAGGCGGTGCCCTCCACCCCCATCGAATTGGTCAGCAGGCTGACCGAACAGGCCGTCACCCCCGGCACCTTGCCGACCGCTTTTTCCACCCGGGCGCTGCAGGCAGCGCAGCTCATCCCGGTGATCGTATATTGTTCCATCTTGTTCTCCTCTTGGTCAGGAGGCCGCTTTATTTCATCAGCCGCTGGATCACCCGCACCAGCTCATCCACGCTCTCATAGCGGCCGGCCTCCAGGTCGTCCACCACACAGGTGCGGATGTGCTGGGCCAGCAGTTCCTTGCAGAAGCTGTCCAAAGCCTTGCCGACAGCCGATGCCTGGAACAGAATATCCGGGCAGTAGGCGTCCCGCTCCACCATCCCGCGGATGCCCCGCACCTGGCCCTCCACCCGGTTGAGGCGGTTGATCAGGTCCTGGTATTCCTCGGGGCTGCGGTGACGGGTGCGGGGGGTGCCGTGCATGGTGGTCACGGGATAGCCTGCATCCGGCTGCTCGGTCTCGATCTGCTGGGCGGCGCCGGCAGGGATCTTGTTTTCATTTTCCATTTTATGGTCCTCACTTTCCTGTTGTCTGGCACCAAAGGCAGTCCCTTTGGAGGTGCGGCCCATTCCACCGCACACCCCTGGGGGTACTTGTGCATTCAGTATACCATGGAACGACCCACAAAACAAGTGGGAATTTATACCCATACCCCCTATATGTGTGAAAAAACAGTGAAAAAGAGGAGACGCGCCGTGCGCGTCTCCTCTTTTTCACGCATCGTACAGGCGCGGGCCGGTCAGGCTTCCTCGCCGTTCTGCTCTGCCATCGACTGGGCCAGCTCTTCCTGGTAAAAGACGCCCAGAGGCCCGATGTAGCTTTTCTGCCAGGGCTTGGGCTTGCCCAGATAGTGGATGACCACCGTATTGCGGCGCACCCAGTCCAGGCTGAGCTTTTCGGACGGGGTGGCGCTGCACCGGATGTACAGCCGGTCGGTCATGTTATAGATCCGGCTGTCCAGCACCAGAGCCCGGTCCCCAAACAGGGCGGTCAGGATATCCTGGTCGGGCAGGATCAGGCGCTTTTTGTATCTTTCGGCATAAGCCCGGATGTCCTCCAGCCGCAGCGTGCGGCGCAGCTCGGCCAGGTTGAGCATCAGCACCCCCGAATTGAGGTAGCGCACTCCCTCGTCCAGCCCAAGCCGCACCTGGTTGATCCGGTCCAGGAACCTGGTGGTATGGCTGCAGGCCATAAAGGCCGAACCGGCAAAGTCGGAGGTGTAGAGGGGCTCCAGGCTGTTGAGCACCACTGTATCCACATCCAGATACAGCACCCGGCCCAGACTGTCGGGCAGCAGCAGAGGCGCTGCCAGCCGGTAATAGATCTGCAGCGGGTAGCGGCTGGACTCGGGAAAGCCCTCGAACAGTCCATCCGGCACCTGTACCAGGGTACAGCGGTCGGCAGGGCGCAGGATCTGGCGCATCTGCATCGCATCCGCCCCGGTCAGGTCGGAGTGGAGCACATAGATGTCGTAGCGGTCCGCACCCCCATGGCGGAGGATGGTGGCCATGCACTGCTGCCACAGGGGGATGAATTTTTGGTTGATGGAAAATAGTAAGTTCATATCTCTATTGTATCCAGACCGATCGGTTTATATGCCTGCGGCCCGGGGCGCAGGCGACCTCAGGCCCGTCTCTTTTTGGCGGCAGCCTCTGCGCGGGCGGCTTCGGGGCTTGTCTTGGCCGCTTCCAGAAAGCCGCTGGAAGCATAGATGCGGCACAGCCCCTGGCCGATCTGGCGCAGGCTCCGGGCTTCCGCCACCGCCATCCCACCGTCTTTCAGGCTGGGCAGATGGCCGGCCAGCATATCTTTCAGCCTGGACTCGAACTGATCCAGAGTGGCGGCCTTGTAGACCGATCTGCCGTCCTGCAGCCAGTTGTCGTACACCGGGATATCCCGCAGCAGGGTGGGGATGCCGCAGGCCAGGGCCTCCAGCACCACGATCCCCTCGGTCTCCTCGTGGCTGAGGAACACAAAGGCGTCGGCCCCGCAGTAGGCATCGCAGAGTTCCTCCGCGTTGACATACCCCGCAAACAGCACATTGCCGGGCGCCGCCTCCATGGCCTGGCGGATCTCGTCGGTGAGCAGAGCGTCGTCGGTCTGGCCAAACCAGATGAACCGCACCTGGGGCATCCGCCGGGCCAGCTCCACAAAATCCGGCAGGCCCTTGCGCACCATCCAGTGCCCCACCGAAATGACGCACTTCTGCCCTTCTCCCAGGCTGTACCGGGTGCGGAAGCGGGCTGCACGGCCGGCATCCGGCTTGAAAAAGTCGGTGTCGATGCCATTGGAAAGGGTGTAGATGGGCCGTCCGATCTTGTAGCCCATCAGGATCCTGCGGGAATAAACGCTGGGGGTGATCACCACATCCCCCTGCCGGTAGCACAAAATCAGCCACCGCTTGAACAGGGGGGCCAGCAGGTTGGAGCCCAAAAAGCTGTTGCGGAAGTCCTCCATGGTGGAGTGGCCATAGTAGACCACCTTGCACCCGCGGGCATGGGCCCGGGCCGCCGCCAGCAGGGCGCTGGGCAGCACCGTATTCAGATGGACCACGCATTCCCGGGCTTCAGGGCCCGCAGGCGGCAGCTGGTCCACCAGGGGCAGGCCGGCGCTTTTCAGGGCTGCGGTCTGGTGTTCCAGGGCCTTGCCCACGCCGCTTTTGCGGACGGTATCGTAGCCGCCATGATAAATGCAGACAGACATGATGTATTCCCTTCTTGTACTGGCAGGCAGCGCCTGCGTAAAATGGTCACAGCAGCCGCAGGATGGCGTTCATGGCCACCGTCAGGCCGGTGCTGTAAGCCGCAATGGCAAAGGGCTTGCAGGTGAGGATGATGAGGGTGAACTGCCGCCACCCCATGGAAGTGGTGCCCGCCAGATAGCACAAAAAGTCATCCGGCGCCACCGGGAAAAAGATGGCCAGGGCAAACCATTTGGCAAAGCTCTTTTTGCCCAGCCAGCCGTCGTATTTCAGCAGCAGCTTGCGGGGGAACATCCGCTCCAGCAGAGGGCGGCCGCAGTACCGCGCCACCCCGAAGGCCGCCATGGACCCCGCGCAGATCCCCAGATAGTTGTAGGCAAAGCCGTACCACGGGCCAAACAGCACCACACCCGCCAGGCATCCCAGCCCGCCGGGCAGAATGGGGATCACCACCTGGATGGCCTGGAACGCCACAAAAGCCACAGCGGCCCATACGCCCAGTCCGGCCACCCAGGCCTGCAGCGCTCCCAGGTCGGTCAGCAGGCCCTTTTGCCAGGCCCATACGCCCAGCCACAGGCACAGGAAAAAGCAGGCCCCGGACAGAGCCGCCGGCACGCCGGCGGGCAATCCCCCGTTGAGGGTGCGCCGCCGTTCGATGGCCTCACTGTACACCTGCATGGCCTGGGCGGCAAAATGGCCGGCAGAGTACCGCTCGGCCGTGGCCAGGGCCCCCGCCCGCAGGCTGTCGTTCCGCGTCCCGGACAGCAGCACCTCCAGTGCCTGATGGAAACCGGCAGCGTCCTTCCACTGCCAGCCGTTGACCCCGTTTTCCACCACGCCCTCCAGGCAGGGGTCGGCGCGGACGATGGCGGGCAGGCCACAGGCCAGCGCCTCAAAATAGGTCAGGCCCTGGGTCTCGCTTTGGGAGGCGCACACAAAGGCGTCGCCTGCCTGGTAATAGCGCACCACCTCGCCGGGAGGCACCATCCCCGCAAACATCACCCGGTCCACAAGGCCCAGGTCGGCGGCCTGCTGTTCCAGCTGGGCCCGCACCGGGCCGTCCCCGACAAACAGCAGCAGAGGCCGTGTGTCCGCAGGTTCCCTGGCCAGCAGGCGCAGCAGCTCCCCGTGGTTCTTCTCGGCAGCCAGGCGGCCCACCGACACCAGGATCTTCTCCTGCTCGGGCAGGCCCAGGGTCCGGCGCAGAGCGGGCTTGTCCTCCGGCCGGATGGGACGGAAAGCGGTCAGGTCGATGCCGGTCGGCACGGTGTAGACCGGGCAGCTGACCCGGTATTCCTGCAGCAAGCCGGTGACCTTGTTGGTGGGCGCCAGGATGGCGTCGCACCGGCCCGACACCAGGCGGGTAAATTCCTTCACCGCCGCCCGGCCGCACCGCTCGCTGGGGATTACATAGCGGGTGTAATCCTCATAGACGGTGTGATAGGTATGCACCAGCGGGCAGTTGCACCGGCGCGCCAGCTGCCAGGCCGGCAGGAAGGTGGAAAATTCACATTGCGAGTGGATGACGTCCGGGCGCCAGCTTGCCAGGGCTTTCAGCCAGCGGCTCCAGGCCAGCAGCCGCACCCGCGCTCCGGGGTAGACACGGTCGGCGCTCATGCTTCCCAGATAATAGACGCCGTCTTCTTCATAAGATTGATTGGTGGACGACAGGGTCAGCACCCGGACGTCGTGCCCCTGGGCCAGCAGCTCCCTGCGCAGCAGGGTCACCGAACGCACCACGCCGTTCACGGCCGGGGTCCACCAATCGGTGGTGAGCAAGATCTTCATGGTTCAGCACCTCCGTAACAGAGTTTGTCTGAGAAAGCCGCTTCTTCCTATAAAACGAATCAGAAGCCGGACTTTTTGCAAAAATATGGAGAGTCCCAGTCCGTTTTCGGCACGAAAGGGCCGGCGGGCAGTGGGTGCTGTCCGTCGGCCCGATGTTTCCGGTTTTATTTTAGCAGGTTTTTGAGCGCTCTGCAAGGCAATTTACCTATTCTTTGCAGCTTTACACCTGTTTTTATAAAATTCCTTAAGATTTTCACATCTGTGCAAAGAGGGTGCAGCCGCCCCGCCGCAGCCAGGCCAGCAGCGCCGCGCAGCCTGCCCCCAGCAGGCCGCAGCAGACGGCCAAAGCCCCTGCCGCACCCAGCACCGACTGCATCCCCCACCAGATCAGACAGAGCACCATCAGGACGCCCCATCCGGCAAACAAGGTCAGCACCGGCGCCGCGCCGCCTTTGACGGCAGCGGTCTCGTTGGTCCAGTGGAGGTTGGGCAGCCGCAGCCCAAACACCAGGCCCATCGCCCCACTGAACAGGACATACAGGCCCGCACCCAGCAGAGCCAGCACCCCCTCCCCAAAGCTCCCCCCTGTCACCCACAACAGGCACAGCATGGCGAAGGCCGCGGGGGGCAGCGTACAGGCCAGATGGAGGTCCAGCTTGGCCCGCAAAGCCTGCCAGGGGGTCACCGGCAGGCTTTGCAGCAGCCAGAGGGTCTTCCCTTCCAGGGACACCGAAGGCGGGGTCAAAAGGTTCATGGAGGCCGCCGCGCACACCCCGGCACATCCCAGCGCCGGGCCGTATCCTGCCGGCAGCATCGCCAGCATGGCCGACAGCTGTCCCGCTTTCCACAGAGCCGCCGCCCCCATCGCCGGCAGGAACAGGCTTGCCAGCATCCCGTTGACCAGATAGCTGGTGCAGCTGCCCAGCCGCCGGAACTCCCGTTCCAGAAGCGCCCTGCGCAGGCTGTGGACGCGGATGGCCCCGGCCCGGCTGGCAGAGCGGCGTGCTCCCCGGTGGGTGGTCATCAGCCGCAGATAGCTGCGGCGCAAAACCAGTCCCACGGCGCCCAGGACCGCCAGAGACACCGCTCCCAGAACGGCCAGGGCGGGCAGATCGCCCACCGCAGCCTGCCCCAGCAGATACAGCACCCAGGCATCGGCCCGCAGGCCTCCGGCAAAGCTGTCCAGATGGGTCATCAGCCAGATCATCCCCTGCTGGATCCCAAGGTGGGCTCCAAAGGCAAACCCCAGCACCAGCACCGCGTACAGCAGGCTGAACAGGGGCTTGAACCGGGTGATCCGCTCCCCCAGCAGGGCCGCGGCCCATCCCGCCAGGCAGGACGCCGCCAGCACCAGACAGCCCAGGAACACCGTTACCGGCACGAGAGCCAAAGCGGCGCTCCACGGGTGGGCGCCAAACAGCAGGTACACCCCATACGCCGGGACCAGGATCACGGCCAGGTAGCCAGTGCCCGTCAGCCAGACACAGCCCATCCGCACCGCCAGGATCATCCCCGGCGGGATGGGCAGTGAGAGCAGCAGTTCATTGTCCCGGGGGCGGTACAGTTCCCCGTAGGCCGCGAAGGCTCCGCCCATCGCCCCCACCAGCCAGGCAGGCACCAGCAAAAGCACAAAATACAGCCAGTCCAGCCCGGCCTGGGTGAGAGGGACGCAGACCAGCCAGGCCAGCAGGCCCACGCTGCCCGCCACGGTGAGCAGCACCAGCACCATCAGCGCCCCAAATCCGATCACACGCCAGCCGGTGCGGCTTCGCCCGGTAGCGGCGTTCCGGCGCAGAAAAGCGGTCATCTCCAGCAGCTGTTTTTTCAGCATGGCCCGCAGCAAGACGCTCATCCCTGCCCCTCCTTTTCCTCGACCAGTTCCAGAAAGACTTCTTCCAGCGAGTCGTCTCCCCGCACTTCCTCCATCGAGCCGGCACGCACCAGTCTGCCGCCCCGGATGATGGCCACTTTGTCACACAGCTTTTCGGCCACCTCCAGCACATGGGTGGAGAAGAAGATCGCTCCGCCCCGGTCGCACAGACGGCGCATCAGCTGCTTGAGCTGGTGGGCCGCCTTGGGGTCAAGACCCACAAAGGGCTCATCCATCAGCAGCAGTTTGGGGTCGTGCAGCAGGGCCGACAGGATGGCCAGCTTCTGCTTCATGCCGTGGGAATAGGCGCTGACCGGTTGGGTCAGGTCCCCTGCCAGCTCAAACAAAGCGCCGTATTCCTCGATCCGCTCTGCCCGCAGCGGCCCCGGCACCCCAAATACATCCCCGATGAAGTTGAGGTACTGGATGCCGGTCATATACTCGTACAGGTCGGGGTTATCGGGGATGTAGGCCATCTGCCGCTTGCAGGCCAGCGGGTCGGTGCGGATGGATATCCCGTCCACCAGGATATCCCCGCCCTCGAACTGCAAGATGCCGCAGCAGCTTTTGAGGGTGGTGGTCTTGCCTGCTCCATTGTGCCCGATGAAGCCGTAGATCTCCCCCGGGCAGATGTGCAAAGACAGGTCATCCACCGCCTTTTTATCCCCATACGTCTTGGTCAGATGCTGGATACGCAGCATAAAGCGCCTCCTGTCCGATGGCAGCCGCCATCATTTAACATTCATGTTAATTGTGAGTCGATTATAGCAGAAAGACTCCGCCCTGTCAACGGGCAGCGTACAATCTTTTTGATATCAAAATCATATCATTTTATTCTGTATCTGTCAAGAGGGCACAAAAAAGCGGCAGGCTGAGCCTGCCGCTTCCTGTCTTTTATGCAGTTGTCACCGCCACCCGGCGGATGCCATAATAGCCAAACAGCTCTGCCGCCGCCGGGCCGATCGTTTCACCGCTGACCGCGATGGGGATAGCGGGCGGGCAGGCCACCGTGGGCAGCGCGCAGACCCGGCCCACCGCCTGCTCCACCGGCACAAGGTCCTGTCGGGCAAACACCGCCTGACGGATGGTGCATTGGGGGCGCGCCTGTTCTTCCAGACGGACCCAGAGGCCGGGGTCCGGCGCATTCCGGCGGAAAGCGCCTTCTGCCGGGGCTTGGGCCGCCGCTTTCACCCCCTGCTCCACCCGCTCATAGTCCAGAGAGCGGTTGCCAGGAGCGAACATCAGCACCACATACTGCCCGTCGGCGTATTCGCATTCCACTTTATGGGCGCGGAGAAGATCCGCCAAAGCCCGGCCGCTGCGGCCCAGGGCGTTGGCATCCAGCACCAGTTTGAGGGGCTCTGCGGGGCGTACCAGACCGGGGGCCAGCCGGGCCAGACGGGCTTTCAGGCCGTCCACCGCTTCCACGCAGGCAGCCAGCTCTCCCGGCCATGGCCCTGCCAGCGCACCGGCACACAGGTCCAGCGACTGCATGATCAGATAGGACGGGCTGGTGGAGCCAAACAGGCACATGGCGGCCCGCACTGTCGCCGGTTCGGGCTGTAGCAGGCCGTGCCCCAGGTGCAGATAGGCCCCGCCGGTCAGAACCGGCAGGGTCTTGTGGGCCGAGTCGCAGCACAGGTCCGCCCCCTGATCCAGGGCGTGGCGGCTTCCCCCGGGCAAAAACCGCAGGTAGGCCCCATGGGCGTGATCCACCAGCAAAGGCGTCCGATGGGCATGACAGACAGAGGCCAAAGCCCCTACATCCTGCATCCCGCCCAGGTAGTCGGGGCTGGTCAGGTAGACGCCGAAGGGGTTGTTCCCCGTCTGCTCCAATTCGGTCAGGGCCGCATCCAGGGCTTCCGGGGACACCGGGCAGGCGCAGAGGCTGCCGCCCTGCCCGTCTGCCGGGGGCCACAGCCAGCGGATATCGAAATCCAGCAAGGCCGCAGCGTACAGCAGAGCCTTGTGGGCATTCCGGGCCGCCAGCAGCACCGGTCTGCCCTGCCCCGCCGGGGCAGCCTGGAGAGCCAGGAACAGCATGGCCCGGATGCACTGGGAAGAACCCTCGGTCCCATAAAAGGTGCCCGCGGAGCCGAACAGCCGGGCGGTATTGGCCTCGCTTTGGGCAATGATCCCCTCCGCCTCATACAGCTCGTCCGCCCCGGCGATCTCGGTCAGATCCCAGGCCTCACAGCCCAGCGGACCGCGGCCCTTGTGCCCCGGCATATGCAGCCGGGATATCCCTGCTTCGGCATAGGCCCGGACAAAATCCGCAAGAGGGGTGGCGCTCATTCGCACCCCTCGCCGTCGGCGCAGGCGGTGCAGGCGCCGCCCACCTGGATGGGCACCTCGATGCCCTGGGCTGCCAGGTCCTGGTTCTCGGCCACCTGGATCATGATGGCGCATTCGATCCGCTTTTTGAACAGCTCGCAGCCATACTCATACACCCCCGAGATGCTGCCGGTGGCGTGGTAGGCGTTCGCCGCGCAGCCGCCCGAGCAGTACAGCTTGGCCCAGCAGTCCTTGCATTCGGGCCGGGCATAGGCGTTGCAGTGGCGGAACTCGTCCTGGGCTGCCGTGTTGGTGACCCCTTTCCAGATATCTCCCAGCAGGTATTTGGGATCGCCTACAAACTGGTGGCAGGGGTACAGGTCGCCCCAGGGGGTGACGGCCATATACTCGGTGCCCGAGCCGCAGCCCGAGATCCGCTTGTAGATGCAGGGACCGCCGGTCAGGTCGATCATGTAGTGGTAGAAGGTGAAGCCCCGGCCCTCCCGGTCCCGGCGCAGCATCTCCTTGGCCAGCAGCTCGTACTGGTCCAGCAGAACGGGCAGGTCCTCCTGGGTGAGGGCGCAGGGATCGTCGGGCTTGGAGACCACCGGTTCCATGCTCAGCTCGGTAAAGCCCAGATCTGCCATGTGGAAGATATCGTTCGTAAAATCGGTGTTGGCATGGGTGTAGGTGCCCCGGATGTAATAGTTCTTGCCGCCGCGGGCCTTCACCAGCTTCTGGAACTTGGGCACGATGGTATCGTAGCTGCCGCGGCCCGCATAGTCCACCCGCAGCCGGTCGTGGATCTCTTTGCGGCCATCCAGGCTGAGCACCACGTTGCTCATCTCCCGGTTGCAGAAATCGATCACATCGTCGTCGATCAGCATACCGTTGGTGGTCAGGGTGAAGCGGAAGTTCTTGCCCGTCTCCTTTTCGCGGCCGCGGCAGTAGGCCACCAGGTCCTTGACCATCTGCCAGTTCATCAGGGGCTCGCCCCCGAAGAAGTCCACCTCCAGGTTGCGGCGGGTGCCCGAGTTCTCGATCAGGAACTCCATGGCCCGCTTGCCCACCTCCAGGCTCATCAGGGCGCGCTCGCCCTGGTAGCGGCCCTGGGCCGCAAAGCAATAGGAGCAGTTCAGGTTGCAGGTATGGGCCACATGCAGGCACAGGGCCTTGACCACATGGCTGCGGTTTTTGAAATCAAAGGCCATGTCCTCGTAGATATCGGGGCTCCACAGCTTGCCTGCCGCTTCCAGCGCGGCCACATCGTCGATGCACTGATCCAGGTCTGCGGCGGTGACATCGGGGCGGGCGGCGTATTTGGCCAGCAGGCTGGCGGCCAGCTGGTCCCGGGGCATTTCCTTGTACAGGGCAATGACGTCATAGGCCACGTCGTCCACCAGATGGACCGAGCCGCTGCAGGTATCCAGCACGATGTTGTATCCGTTGAGCTTATACTGATGTACCATTCTGTCCTCCGTAAAGCACAAAACAGCCCACAAAAAAATGCCGCCCGGCAAAGGCGGCATCCGATGGGGCCAAGTTTACTTGTTTGCGTTCTCGCACTTCTGGTTTGCCACGCCGCAGGAAGTCTTGCAGGCAGACTGGCAGGAGGTCTGGCACTCGCCGCAGCCGCCGGTCTGGACGCTCTTGGTCAGGTCGCGGGTCGCAATGGTCTTGATTCTCTCCATGGTATGTACCTCTCTATTCTCTATCGTTTACGCTGGAAACTGCGCCGGGCGGGCGCACGCACAGCACGCGTATCTTGTCTGATATGATAACACGGTTTGCCCCTGCTGTCAAGGGCTGCCATCCTCAAAGGCGGGCAGGCCGGCCAGCACGGTGTGGACCCCCAGCTCCCGGGCGCGCTGCAGCAGATACCGGTAGCGGCACAGCAAAGCCTGCCGCTCATAGATCCGCTGCTCCACCAGATCCGGGTCCACCTCCAGATTGAACATCATGGCGTTGCGGCGCAGGCAGTACAGGCATTCTTTCAGTTCTTCCTCCAGTTCGGGGTGATAGCGCTCATGCTCCATATCCCGGTGCACCCGGGGGGACAGCAGGCTGGCGCGGCTGGCAGCTTCGGACATGGCAGTCTCCTCCTTGCTCTTTTCTCGCAGCTGGGTCGTTTATCCCATTCTACGCTTTGGGGCTGGCAAAATATGCCGATTTTTTTATTTTGGGGGTTGACATTGCCCCTCCCGGCGGCTATAATATAGAGCGTCGGCAGCAAACGCCGGCCCGCAGAACAGAATACGATGGGGATTTGCATAGTGGTAGTGCGGTAGACTCTGACTCTACTTGTGGGAGTTCGATTCTCTCATCCCCAACCATGCCTCGTCCGATAGGACGGGGCTTTTTTGTTGTCCATGTTTCCGCAGCGCCAAAAAGCCCGCCCCGGCGGGAACGCACGGGGCGGGCAGGAAGGTTTTATGAAATCAGAAGGTATGGGTTTTATTCGCAGCGAGAATCTCAGAGCAGGGTGATGCGGCCTGCGCCGTAGGGGTTCTCATAGTCCAACAGATAGCCGGCATAGTCGGCCAGGGGGCTGTTGGCGCTGGTGATGCTGCCGCCGTTGAACAGCATGGCGTAGCTGGACAGCACCAGGTAGTCCTCCGAGACGTAATCCTTGACCAGGGTAGCGCCGTCGAACATGGCAAAGCCGTCGCCCAGGCTGCGCAGGGTGTAGTTCATGCCGGCCATGTTGTAGGTGCGGGCGGGGTCCAGAGGCTCATAGGCGCCGGTGGCCTTGTTGTAGATCTTGATATTCTGCACACGGGGCGTACCGGTGGCAGGGCCGGTCCAGACGTTCTGGTCGTCGGTCTGGACGGTGTTGGGGATATCGGTGTGGATCTCATAGGTCGCGCCGGCCACCTGCAGGAAGCCGCCGTTCTCCTGGCCCGAGCCGGCGTAGCGTGCGCCGAACTCCAGGGCGTTCTGGATCTGCGCGCCGGTGACCGACATCAGGCAGGCCACGTTGCCGAAGGGGCTGACCGTCTTGCAGGTCATGTAGGTCCAGTCGCCTGCGGGCACGTCGGCGCGGATGCCGCCGCCGTTCATGATGGCGATGTCGCAGTCCAGCTGCTCGATCTCATTGAAGTAGGCATAGATGCCGTCGGCCACCAGGTCGCCCATGTTGGTCTCCTGCGAACGGATCAGGCGGTCACCGGTGACGGGATCGTTGATATAGAAGTTGACCGGGCTCTCGGCGATCTTCTCGCCCAGCATATCGTCCACGGCGTTGATCCAGTCGGTCTGGAGGATCAGGGTCTCATTGAAGGGATTGACGTTGGTGGAGGAGATCAGCTCGGTGGTGAAGTTGCGGTCGGTGTCGATGGTCATGCGGCCGATATTGCCCAGATAGCAGCCGGTCTGGGTCAGCAGCACGGGGTTGCCCTCGGCATCCCGGACCGTCTCCCCTGCCATGACAGTGTGGGAGTGGCCGTCAATGAAAGCGTTGAAGCCCACCGTGTGCTGGATGACCTCGCGGCTGGTCCAGGGAGAGGAGGAGCCGTCCACACCCAGATGGCCCAGGCCGATGACAAAGTCGGCATAGAGCCATGCCTCGTCGATGGCCTTCTGCACTGCGTCGTAGAGGGCCTGGCCGTCATCGCCGCCGTCGATGCCATAGATGAACTCGTTCTGGCCGGCATCCATAAAGTAGGCCGGGGTGGATTTGGTGATGGTCTCGGGGGTGGTGACGCCGATGAACGCCAGGATGCGGCCGCCGCGCCAGAAGTACTTGATGGCGGGCAGCACCTTCCGGCCGGTGCGCAGGTCCTTGAAGTTGCAGCTGATGTAGGGGAAGTCGGCCTCCTCGTTGACGATGGTCAGGATGCGGTCCATGCCATAGTCGAACTCATGGTTGCCCAGGGTGGCCAGGTCATAGCCCGCCGAGTTCATCAGCTTGATGATGGAAGCGCCTTTGTCCATGGCGCCGTAAGCGGTGCCCTGGATATGGTCGCCGGCATCCACCAGCAGCACGTCCATGTCCGCATCTTCGTAGCTCTTTTTGAGGGCTTCGATGTTGGCATAGGTCAGCTCAGGGGCCTCGTTGTCAATATAGGTATGTACGTCATTGGTATACAGGATGGTGATGGGATGCTTCTCAGGCGCAATGAACAGGCCGTCCGCAGCCAGCGGGGCGCCCGTGAGGCCGAGAGCCGCAGCTGCACCCGTGGCAGCGCCGGCGGTTTTCAGGAAATTACGACGCGATATGTAATTTTTCATCGGAACATCCTCCTCGTTCGGTTGTTTGTGGTTTTGGTCAGCTCTGTGCCGCAGGCTGTAGAAAATACCCGCAGTACCACTGCTATAACAATAGCATAAACGCGGACCTAAAACAAGACCCAAACCGTCAAAAAACGGTACTTTCTGCCAAAATAGGAAAACATCTTGGGCAGTATCGCCAAAACCGGCCAGAGATTTTCCCCGCCCTGCCTCAAATAGAAAAAAGCGCCCCGCCCGCCCGGAAAACCGGGGCAGGCAGAGCGCCATACAGGCACGATTTATGCGTTGGGACGGGCCGGCTCGAAGTCCACCTTGCCCAAGTTGACGTCGGCGCGGACAATGGTGATCATCAGGCTGTCGCCCAGGTTCCAGGACTTGCCCGAGACAGGGTCGGACAGGCGCACGCCTTCGGTCAAAAGCGCGCCGGAGGGGGTCAGGCTGCCCACAGGGACAAAGCCCTCCACGCCGTTGTCCAGCTCCACAAAGACGCCCCGCTGGGTGACGCCCGAGATGGTGCCCTCGCGGCATTCCCCAATGTGCAGGCGGGCGTATTCGGCCTTGTAGCAGTCCTCGGCCCTGCGCTCGATCTGCATGGCCACCACTTCCTGGGCGCTGGACTGCTTGCTGACCTTTTCGGCAAAGTCGGCATAGCGCACCGTCAGCGTCTCCTTGTCGGTGCCGGACAGCAGGTCGGTCAGGATGCGGTGGATGGCCAGGTCGGGATAGCGGCGGATGGGGCTGGTGAAGTGGGCATAGTCTTTCAGCACCAGGCCGTAGTGGCCCTTGGGCTGGGCCTGGTATTCCGCCTTGGACATGCACCGCAGCAGGCCGGTGTGGATGATCTTTTCATAGGGGGTGCCCTTGACCCCTTCCAGGATGGCGCTCAGCTCTTTGGGCTGGGGCACCTCAGCTGCAAAGTGGTCGTTGATGCCGCAGGCCTTCAGCAAAGTGTGCAGCCGCTCCAGTTTCTCACTGTTGGGCTCCTCGTGCACACGGTAGACAAAGGGGATCTTGCGGGTGCGGGCGAAATGGGCCGCGCACTGGTTGGCCAGCAGCATGAACTCCTCGATCATGGCCTCGCTCTCCCCCTGCACCCGCTTTTTGACGTCGATGCACCGGCCGTTCTCGTCTAGGATCAGCTTGACCTCGCCGCTCTCGATGTCCATGCAGCCCCGCTGGCGGCGCAGACCGGCGCGCAGGCCGTACAGCGCCTTCATGGCGGGCAGCTGGGCAGCCACTTCGGCGTATTTGTACTGCAGCTCGGTGTCGGCGGTGCCGGCCAGCAGGGCGTTGATCTCACTGTACACGCCCTTGACCCGGCTGCGGATCACCGACTTGACGAACTTGTAATCCACCAGGTTGCCCGTCTTGTCCAGGTGCATCAGACAGGAGAAAGCCAGACGCAGCTCCCCTTCGTTCAGGCTGCAAATGCCGTTGGACAGCTGCTTGGGCAGCATGGGCACCACCTGGTCCGCGTAGTAGACGCTGGTGGCACGGCTGAACGCCTCATTGTCCAGCTCGGTGCCCGGCTTGACATAGTGGGACACGTCCGCGATGTGGACCCCCAGCTCAAAGCCGTCGGGGGTCTGATTGAGGCTGATGGCGTCGTCGATGTCCTTGGTCTCGGCGCTGTCGATGGTAAAGATGGGCAAGGCCCGCAGGTCCATCCGGCCGGCGGTATCCGCCTCGGAGACCGATGCGCCCTCCAGCTTTTTGGCTTCCTCCCGCACCTTGTCGGGGAAACGGACATGGACATCCCGGTCATACAGCAGGGCTTTGGCGCAGCGCTTGGCCTCCTCGCTGGAACCAAACCGCATGGTGACAGCCACCCGGTGGTCCTCCTGGCGGGTGCCGCGGCTGCGGATCTCCACCGCCACCTTGTCCCCGTCCCGGGCGCCGCCCTCGCCGTCCCGGATGATCTGCATCGAAATGGCAGGGCAGGCATCGGGCACGAACACCAGACGCCCGCTGATCCGGCGGGCGGTGCCCACCAGGTCGTTCTTTTCCTCCAGCACGGCCAGGATCTCACCCTCATCGCTGCCCTCCACCCGAGGATGGGCCAGTTTCTCCACCAGCACCCGGTCTCCCGGCATGGCGCCCTTCATCATCCGGCCGGGGATAAAGATGTCCCCTGTGCCGTCCTCCAGCATAGCAAAGCCAAAATTCTTGCCCAGCTTGACCAGGGTGCACACCAGGGCCTTATCCTTCCGGCCCGAACGCACCGTAAAGAACACGCCCTCGGTCTGGCAGACCACGGCCTCCCGGACCAGCTGGTCCAGCGCCTCCATCACCTTGCGGTCGGCAGCGCGGTCCCCGCCGAATTTGGCTTTCAGGTCCCGCACCGTACAGGGCTGCATCTGGATGGCCCGCTCGATCTTGTCTCTCATTGGCATATCAAATACTCTCCTTCACATCCTTCTGCGTACCGCCTGCTGCTTCGGGCGGACGCGCTGCCAGGCCCGGGGCCGTGCCCGGGCACAAAAACAGCCCCGCTTTTCCTGCGGGGCCTCTCTGGCGTGCCGTGCCGGCACACCTTCGGGGAAGCCAGTTTCTGCGCCCTGTATCCCCTGTTGTGGTTTGCGATCCTCGCTGTTCTGTCCGGGTTGCGGTGCCCTGCTTTTGCTGCGTCCGGCTTGCAACGGGCAGGACGCGGCTCGGCTGCGCAGCCACAGGACGCGGCAAAGAAGTCTGCTCTCTTGCGCTTGGCCGATTTTTCCTGCGCATCCAGGATGATGCTTGTAAAAATCGGAGCGCTGCGCCTGACATGCTTTGCCTGTTTCGTCCGCAGGACGCGGCAAAGCATGTCAGCCCAGGCGGCTGGACAGCACGCAGGCGGCGATCGCCACCACGAAGAAGATCACACCGGCGACGCGGGTCACTTTGGCCAGCATCTGGTCGGCGGGGCTCAGGCGGGTGGTATTGGCGCCCTGCATCCCGCCGCCAATGGCACTGGACAGGCCCTGGCCGTGGGTGTGCTGCAGCAGGGTCAGCACAATGATCACAAGTGCAACGATCAGCAGAACAACGCCGCCGACAATCTCATAAACCGTCATGTGTAGAACGCTCCTTTAAACTCCCGGGCAGCCCGCTGGGCCAGCCCCTGAATCGATTTGCATGGAAATACCTTTATAGAATAGCACAAGATCCTGTCAAAAGCAAGATGCTTTGGAGCTATTCCTGTTCCAGCAGCCACAAAGCTTCGCACACCTGGGCAAAGATCCGGGCGCTGGAGCACACGGGGTCGGTCTGGCCGTCCTGCAGCACCACCACCGTATACCGGGGGTCCTCCGCCGGGCAGAACCCCGCAAACCACAAATTCATCTTCTCCTCCCCTTCTGCAGTGAACTGGCCGGTCTGGGCGGTGCCGGTCTTGCCGGCGGCACTGCCATGGATGGGCGCGCCCTGGCGGCCGGTGCCCTCTGCCACCACCCCCGTCAGCAGCTGCTGCAGCCGCTGGGCGGTCCGGGCCGAAAACACCTGCCGGGCAGCGGGGATGGCGCCGCTCTCCACCACTTCGCCGCTCTCTCCATCCAAAACGGCCAGCACAAAGCTGGGGGTACGGCAGACACCGCCGGCGGCAATGGTGTTCATCATGGCGGCCACCTGCAGGGGAGTGGCCAGCAGCTGTCCCTGTCCAAAGCTGAAGTTGGCCAGCTGCCCCGAGGCCTCCAGCGTCTCCAGGGCGGGCAGTTCCCCTGCCGCCCCCTGCAAGCTGCCCGCCACCGGCGTGTGCTGGCCAAAGCCCAAAGCCCGGGCCGCTTCCAGCACCCGCTCGGCTCCCAGCTGCTGCCCCAGCCGGATGAAATAGCCGTTGCAGCTCTGCTCCAGGGCGGCAGCCAAGTCCACCGTGCCATGGGCGGTGCCCGAAGCACAGCGGAACACCTGTCCGTCCACCATGGTATAGCCGGGGCATTCCACCACAAGGCCGTCCAGTCCCGCCTCGATGGCGGCAGCCGCCAGCACCGGCTTAAACACCGAGCCCACCGCATAGGCCGCCAGGGTACGGTCCAGCAGAGGGCTGCCGGGTTGATCCAGGCTGGCGGCCACATGGTCCGGGTCGTAGCCAGGCAGGCTGACGCTGGCCCGCACCTGGGCGGTGTCCACATCCAGCACAAGGATACAGCCGCTGGTCATGGTCTGTGCCGCCACCGCCTCCACCGCCCGCTGCACCGGCCGGGAAATGGTCAGCTGCACATCCGCCCCTTCAAATCCCGCCCGGGTGTAGAGGGGCTGGGTCCCCTCCACCAGACGCCCCTGACCGGTCACCTCGCAGGTGATGGTATCCCGGCTGCCGCTACCCGCCAGCTGGCGGTCCAGAGCGGCCTCCAGTCCTGCCACGCCCCGCCCTTCCCCGTCCAGATAGCCGATCAGGTGCTGGCACAGGGGAGCCTGGCAATACCGCCGGACCGACGGGTAGGCATAGACCCCCAGCGCGGACACATCCTGGCTGACCTCCAGCAGAAAGGGCGCCGCGGCGTTCCTGCGCTGGTACAGCGCCGCCTGCCCTGCCGGTGTGGCCGCATCGTACAGGCGGACATAGCTGCTCTCCCCCGGCAGACAGAGGGCATACCAGCCGGTCTGCAGCCCGGTGAGGGGCAAGCCCTGGCAGTCATAAAATGTGCCCCGCCGGGCGGGCATACTGAGGGTGACGCTGCTCTGCCCCGCAGCGCGGGCTGCATAGCCGGTGTTGCTGGCGGCCAGATACAGCCTGCACAGCACCACTGCAAACAATCCCACCAGCACCCCATACAGGGCGGTGATCCTCCGCACAGACAAAAGCCCGCACCCCCTTTGCAGACAGTGTGGGCCGGACAGGGTCCGGTTATTCTTCCCCAGGCTTACAAAAACCCCGGCGCCCTGCTTTTGGAAGCAGAGCGCCGGGGCGCTATCTTTTATTCAGCCTGCCGGCCGGCGTTTATCAATACATATCGCCGCCTGCGGGTGCAGCGGGAGCTGCGGGAGGCTCGGGCAGATCAGCCACCAGGCTCTCGGTGGTCAGCACCATCTCAGCCACAGAAGCAGCGTTCTCCAGAGCGGAACGGGTCACCTTGGTGGGGTCCACGATGCCTGCGGCGATCATGTCATCCACATAGACTTCCTTCTGTGCGTCGAAGCCGAAGTTGGGCTTGGCAGCCGAGACGATCTTCTCGATGATGACGCTGCCCTCCAGACCGGCATTCTTGGCGATCTGGCGCAGAGGAGCCTCCAGGGCCTTCAGCACGATGCTGGCGCCGGTGCGCTCGTCGCCCTCCAGAGTGCCGCACAGCTCACGCACAGCGGGGATGGCGTTGATGGGGGCGGTGCCGCCGCCGGCCACGACGCCCTCTTCCACAGCCGCCTTGGTGGCGTTCAGGGCATCCTCGATGCGCAGCTTCTTGTCCTTCATCTCGACCTCGGTGGCAGCACCGACCTTGATGACAGCCACGCCGCCGGCCAGCTTGGCCAGGCGCTCCTGCAGCTTCTCACGGTCGAAATCGCTGGTAGCGGCCTCGATCTGGTTGCGGATCTGGGCCACGCGGCTCTTGATGGCGTCCTTGTCGCCGTAGCCGCCCACGATGGTGGTGTTCTCCTTGGTCACCTTGACCTGGCGGGCACGGCCCAGCATCTGCAGGGTAGCGTCCTTCAGCTCATAGCCCAGGTCGGAGGAGATGACGGTGCCGCCGGTCAGGATGGCGATATCCTGCAGCATCTCCTTGCGGCGGTCGCCGAAGCCGGGGGCCTTGACAGCCACCACGGTGAAGGTGCCGCGCAGACGGTTGACGATCAGGGTGGACAGAGCCTCGCCCTCGATGTCCTCGGCAATGATCAGCAGCTTCATGCCGTTCTGGACCACCTGCTCCAGCAGGGGCAGCAGATCCTGGATGATGCTGATCTTCTTGTCGGTGATCAGCACCACGGCGTCATCCAGCACAGCCTCCATCTTGTCGGTGTCGGTGACCATATAGGGGCTCAGGTAACCGCGGTCGAACTGCATACCTTCCACGATCTCGCTGTAAGTCTCAGCGGTGGCCTTGTTCTCCTCGATGGTGATGACGCCGTCGGAGGTGACCTTCTCCATAGCCTCGGCGATCAGACGGCCGATCTCGGGGTCACCGGCAGAAATGGTGCCGACGCGGGCGATGTCGTTGGAGTCCTTCACCTTCTGGCTGTGTGCCTTGATGGCCTCCACAGCGGCGTTGACTGCCTTGCTCATGCCGCGGCGGATGTCCATGGGGTTGGCGCCTGCGGCCACGTTCTTCATGCCCTCGGTCACCATGGCCTGGGCCAGCACGGTGGCGGTGGTGGTGCCGTCGCCTGCGGCGTCGTTGGTCTTGGTGGCAACTTCCTTCACCAGCTGGGCGCCCATGTTCTCAAACGGGTCCTTCAGCTCGATCTCCTTGGCGATGGTCACGCCGTCGTTGGTGATGACGGGTGCGCCGTACTTCTTGTCCAGCACGACGTTGCGGCCCTTGGGGCCCAGGGTGATCTTGACGGTGTCGGCCAGCATATCAATGCCGGCGCAAAGTGCCTTGCGGGCGTCCTCGCCCTGCTTGATCTGTTTTGCCATAAGGTATCTCTCCTTTTTCTGTCAAAGCGCGGCCCGCGCCGCGCAGCTGTCGTGTGATGGGGCGTTGAAAGAGGGGTTACTCCTCCACAATGGCCAGGATATCGCTCTGGCGCACGATGGTGCACTCCTCGCCGTCCACCTTGACGTCGTTGCCGGAGTACTTGCTGGTGAGGACCTTATCCCCCACCTTCACGGTCATGACGACTTCCTTGCCGTCCACCATGCCGCCGGGGCCCACAGCGATGACCTGTGCCACCTGGGGCTTCTCCTTTGCGCTGCCGGTCAGGATGATGCCGCTCTTGGTGGTCTCCTCGGCCTCAACCGTTTTGATGACGACGCGGTCTGCAAGAGGAATAATCTTCATAATTCTTGCCCTCCTATTTAAAAATGCTTTTTATAACATCTCTGATGGGAGCCGCCCGCCCTGCGGGCCTTCCCTTAGCACTCCGTTTCCCTGAGTGCTAAGAGTATTGTACTCATCTTGGCAGGAAAAATCAAGAGCTTTTGTCCATTTTTTTGTTAAGTTTTTATGACAAAATGCCAAAAATGCCCCGCGCCGGCAAAAAGGAGCGCAGGGCCGTTTTCTTTTTTATATCCCGGACAGGGCCGGAGCTTTGGCGCGCTCAAAAGCCGCCCGGGGCAGGATCACCCGGCCCGCCAGAGGCCGCAGGGAAATGTCCAGCTTTTCCACCGGCGCGCACTCGCCGTCCGCCGTTGCGACCAGGGGCCCGGCCCCATCCGCCGTCTCAATGGAGATGCTGCGGGCCCTGCGGTAGACGAAAAAACCGCTGGTGCGCACATCCAGCTCCGCCCCGCTGAAATGGCCGCCCTTTTTGTACCGGCCCAGCAGGCGCAGGATCTTGGCCCGGCTGACCCGGCGCACGATGACCAGGTCGATCCAGCCATCCCAGGGACAGGCGTTGGGAGCCGCACGGAACCCGCCGCCGTAGTCCCGGGTGTTGCAGGCGGCGCACATCAGCACATCGGCAGCAAAGGACTCCCCGTCCACCACAAATCGCAGCCGCCGCCCGATGGGCCCGCAGATCTGCCGGAGCGCCGACAGCAGGTAGGCCGCCTCCCCGTGGAACAGAGGATTGCGCCGGAAATCCGCCGCGCCCATGGCCACCTGGGCATCCAGTCCGGCGGCGCACACTGCGGCCGACAGGCCCAGGCTGGTGTCCATCAGGTCGATGGGGACCACCCCGCCCCGCAGCTGGTCTGCCAGGTCCAGGAACTCGGCCTTGGTTCCGAAGGTGCGCAAAAAATCGTTGCCGCTGCCCGCCGGGATGCAGCCCACGGCAGCATTGGGATAGGGGCTGGCTCCCTCCAGAGCCTCCCGGAACGTGCCGTCCCCGCCAGCGGCCCAGATCCGCACCGGCTGTCCGGTCCGGGCAGCCTGCCGGGCGAGGGTTTTGGCGTGGCCCTTATACATGGTGCGGACAAAGGAGCAGTCCTGCCGTGGGATGCCGCACTGCAGCAGCGCACCCTCCAGCCGGCGCCGGGTCTGGGCGGTGGTGTCCTGCCGGCCGGCGGCAGGGTTGAGCAAAAACAGGTAGTGCATCGGTTCCTCCCATGAGACATAATAATATAAGTATACCGATTTGTCCCCTGTTTGTAAATGCGCTCTTGACAAAGCCGGGCCGCCGTGCTATCTTATTTGCGAAATCAAACGAAAGGGGTGGAAGGATGCGTCATTTTTCCTGCTGAACAATGGAATCGCGCGTGGCGTCCGTATGGGATCGCTGCGCCCATTTGCAGGAAAGTTGACCCGTCCCGCCGCCCTTTTGTGTCGATACAAGGGGCAGTTTTGCCGTGCACGGCCGCAGGGGCTTTCCTGCGGCCTGTTTTTTTGTGCAAAGGAGGGCTGCCCCATGGCACAGATATCCATCGAACATCTTTCTTTTTCCTACCCGTCCTGCTTTGACCCCATCTTTCAGGACGTCACCCTGACCCTGGACACCAGCTGGAAACTGGGCTTCATCGGCCGCAATGGAAGGGGCAAGACCACCTTCCTCAGGCTGCTGCGGGGAGAGTACGAATACAGCGGGCTGATCCGGTCGCCGGTGGCCTTCGATTATTTTCCCTTCCCGGTCAAAGAGCCCGGCCGTCCCACCGCCGACGTGCTGGAGCAGATCTGCCCCGAGGCCGCCGGCTGGCAGCTGGAGCGTGAGCTGTCGCTGCTGGGGGTGGACTCCGGCGCCCTGGAACGGCCTTTCTGCACCCTGTCCAACGGGGAGCAGACCAAGGCCCTGCTGGCCGCCCTGTTTTTGCAGGAGGGGCACTTTCTGCTGATCGACGAGCCTACCAATCACCTGGACGCCGCCGCCCGGGCCAAAGTATCCGCCTACCTCAAGCGGAAATCCGGGTTCATCCTCGTCTCCCACGACCGGCAGTTCCTGGACGGGTGCGTGGACCACATCCTCTCCCTCAACCGGGCCACCATCCAGCTGCAGAGCGGGAACTATTCCTCCTGGCAGGCCAACTTCGACCAGCAGCAGGCCCGGGAGCTGGCCCAGAACCAGAAGCTGCAAAAGGACATCCAGCGGCTGGAAGCCTCCGCCCGGCGCACCTCTGTCTGGGCCGACCGGGTGGAAGCCAGCAAGCGTGGGGCCGCGGACAAAGGGTATGTGGGCCACAAGGCGGCCAAGATGATGAAGCGGGCCAAATCCGTCGAGGCCCGCCAGACCAAAGCCATCCAGGAGAAATCCGGCCTGCTGAAAGACCTGGAGGAGACAGAACCTCTCCGCATCACCCCGCTGGCGCACCATGCCCCGGTGCTGGCTGCCTTTCAGGATGTGTCCGTCTGCTACGACGGGCGGACGGTCTGCGGACCGGTCCGTTTTGAGATCCGGCAGGGGGAGCGGATCGCCCTGTGCGGGAGCAACGGCTGCGGCAAATCCAGCCTGCTCAAGCTGCTGTGCGGCGCGGACATCCCCCACACCGGCACTGTGACCACCACCCCCGGCCTGGTGATCTCACAGGTACCCCAGGACGCCGCAGGACTGTCGGGCAGTCTGGACCAGTTTGCGCAGGATGCCGGGATCGACCAGACCCTGTTCAAGGCCATCCTGCGCAAGATGGATTTTTCCCGCCTGCAATTTGAAAAGGATATGGCGGGCTATTCCAGCGGACAGAAAAAGAAGGTGCTTCTGGCCCGCAGCCTGTGCCAGCAGGCCCATCTGTACGTCTGGGACGAGCCGCTCAACTTCATCGATCTCTACACCCGCCTGCAGCTGGAACAGCTGCTGGGCCAGTGCTGCCCCACCCTGCTGTTCGTGGAGCACGACGCCGCCTTCCGGGACGGAGTGGCCACCCGGCTGATCCGGCTGTGAGCGGACGCAGCTCATACCGTGGCCGCGTCTCCTGAAATGAGCCGGACGCTGCCGTCGGCGGCGCAGTCCGCCGTAAGGCAGGCCCCCGGCTGCACCGCCCCCATGGCGATGCGGTCGGCCAGAGGCTGTTCCACCGCCCGGTCCACCTGGCGGCGCAGTTCCCGGGCCCCATAGGGGGAGGCAGCCCTCGCGGCCAGAGCCCGGCAGGCCCCGGGGGTATGGGTGAGGGTGTAGCCGCTGCGGGCGGCCCGCTTTTCCAGCTGGGACAAAAGCCGGTCGGCAATGGCGGACAGGCTGTCGGGCCCCAGAGGCCGGAACACGATCATGTCATCCAGACGGCCCACCAGCTCGGGGCGGAAGAACTTTTTGGCCTCGGCCACAGCCTGTGCGGACTGCTTTTCCAGCGCCGCCTCCTGGCCCGCCGCAAAGCCCAGCGGGGCCGCCTGCCCCGCCAGGAACCGTGCCCCCAGATTGGAGGTGAGCAGGACCACCGTGTTGGTGAAATCCGCTTTCCGCCCCATCGAATCGGTGAGGCAGCCGTCCTCCAAAATTTGCAGCAGGATGTTCTGGATATCGGGGTGGGCCTTTTCGATCTCGTCAAACAGCACCACGCTGTAAGGCCGCCGGCGCACCGCCTCGGTCAGCTGGCCCCCCTCGTCATGGCCCAGATAGCCCGGAGGCGCACCCAGAAGGCGGGCCACCGTGTGAGCTTCCTGGTACTCGGACATATCGAACTTGAGCAGGGCTTTTTCACTGCCAAACCAGCTGCGGGCCAGCGCTTTGGACAGGGCGGTCTTGCCCACGCCGGTGGGGCCCAGAAACAGCAGCGCCCCAATGGGCCGGCCTGGCTCCCCCAGCCCGGTGCGGCTGCGGCGGATGGCGGCGGCCACGGCGGCCACTGCCTTCTCCTGCCCCACCACTTCCTGGGACAGCCGGCTTTCCAGCAGCGCCAGACGCTCCCGCTCGGCCTCCCCCACCCGCTGGACGGGCACCCCGCTGGCCCGGGCCACCACCTGGGCCATGTCCTCCCTCGTCAGACAGGGGGCGGGGCGGTTCTCGCGCTCGGCCCGGATGCGGGCGGCGGCGCAGGCCTCGTCCATCAGGTCGATGGCCTTGTCGGGCAGGCACCGTCCCGGCAGATACCGCACCGACAGTTCCACCGCGTCATCCAGCGCATCCGAGGGGATCAGCACGCTGTGGTACCGCTCGTACCGGGGGGCCAGCCCCTCCAGGATGTCCCGGGCCTGCTGCGGGGTGGGCTCCTCGATCTGCACCCGGCCGAACCGCCGCTCGAGGGCGGGGTCTTTCTGGATGTGGGTGCGGTATTCCTGGTTGGTGGTGGCGCCGATCATCTGCAGCTCCCCCCGGGCCAGCACCGGCTTGAGGATGTTGGCCGCATCGATGGCCCCTTCGGCCGCCCCCGCCCCCACGATGGTATGGAACTCGTCCACAAACAGAATGACGTTGCCGTCCCGCACCAATTCTTCCAGCAGGTTTTTCAGCCGCTCCTCAAAATCGCCCCGGTACTTGGTGCCCGCCACCAGGCTGGCCATATCCAGGGCCAGCAGCCGCCTGCCCTTGAGGCTGCGGGGCACCTGCCCGGCCGAGATCCGCTGGGCCAGCCCTTCGGCCAGGGCGGTCTTGCCCACCCCCGGCTCTCCCACCAGACAGGGATTGTTTTTCTGGCGGCGGCACAGGATCTCGATCATCCGGTCCAGTTCCCGCTCCCGGCAGAACACCGGATCCAGCTCTCCTTCGTCGGCCCGACGGGTCAGGTCACGGCAGTATTTGTCGCTGGCACGGCCGCCCCGGGGAGCGGCTGCGGCGGCCCGGGGCTGGACGGGCAGGGTCAGCTGACCCGACAGCTGGCGGCACTCCCGCACCGCCTCGCCCAGCTGCACCCCCATGGATGCCAGCAGTTCCCCGGCGGTACAGCCCCCATCCTCCAGGATGGCGCACAGCAGGTGTTCGGGCTCGGCCCTGCTCTGACGGGCGTTCTGGGCGTCAATGAGGGCATAGTCGATGGCCCGGCGCAGCTCGGGCGCCAGGTCCCTGCGATGGAGGCGCCGGGGCGGGCCTTTGCGGTTTTCCGCCACCTGGCGGCGCACCTGCTGCTCCTGGATGTTCTTACCGGCCAGGAAACGCCCCGCCGGACCGTGGTCCTGCTGCAGGATGGCCAGCAGCAGATGGCCGGTGTCCGCCTTGTCGCAGCCAAAATTGCCTGCCAGCTCCACCGCGCCCTCCAGAACCCGGCTGCCTTCCCGTGAAAAACCGCCCCATCCTGTGTTGAAATGTTCAAAGATCCCCATGTGCTGCTCCAATCCCGGCTGTATGCCGCATCGCCTTTGTGGCGGATAACAAATACAGTATAGTCCCACTGTGCAGAAAAAAATCATCTGTTTTTGTCACATCGTTCCGTTGGTTTTGATGCGGCAGCCCAGGCGGCGGGACGAATTTGCAGCCAAACGCCATAAAACGCAAAACGGCCCCTGCCCATGCGGACAGAGGCCGTTTTTGTCTATAAGGACCCGTTTACTGCTGCTGTTCCATGGCGGCCAGGGCCTTTTTGAGGTTCTTGGCGATCTGGTCGGGGCAGCTGGTGGGCTTGGGTCCACAGGTGACGCCCTCCATGCGGGCAATGGCGTCCTCCGCCTTCATGCCCTTGAGCAGGCTGGAGATGCCCTTCAGGTTGCCGTTGCAGCCGCCCACCACTTCCACCGACTGGATGGTGTGGTCGGGGGCCAGCTCGATCTTGGTCATACGGGAGCAAGTGCCCTGGTTGGGAAATGCGAAAGTCATGTTCTTTTCCTTCTCTCTTTATAAATCCTTCGGCTTCAGCCCTGGTAGCGCTTTGCCAGGGCGCAGATCCGTTCGATCTGATCGTCCTGGGTGACGCAGGTGCCCACCGGGCGGGGATGGGCCGAGTTCGAACCGTGGAAGTCGGTGCCCCCCGTCACGATCAGGCCGTACTTCCGGCACAGCTGCCGGCATTCTTCCTTGTCCTCCTCGCTGTTGCGGGGATGGTCGATCTCGATGCCGTCCAGCTGGCCCTCGGCCGCCAGCCGGCGTACCAGAGGCATACTTTTATATACTGTGGGGTGGGCAAACACCAGCACCGCCCGGGCCGCCCGGGCCGTGGCAATGACCTGCTCCACCGGGAAGTATTCGGGGCTGTGCAGCACCGTGCCCCGGGGCTGCCAGCCAAACAGGCGGTGGTACACTTCCCCATAGATGCTGTCGGCAAGGCCCAGCTCGTGCAGCGCCTGCATGATGCCGCTCTTGTACAGCACCCCGCTGTCCCGGGCATATTCCAGGGCCTGCTCGGTGGTGAACTGCGGGTAGATGGCCTCCAGTTCCCGGGCGCTTTGCAGGCAGCACTGGTTGCGCCGCTGGCGCATGATATCGCAGTGGGCCCGCAGCTGGGGGCAGTCCTGGGGCCAATAGCACAGCAGATGCACCCGGTGCTGCCGTTCATAGTCGTAGCCGGTCAGCTCGGTGGCCGGGATCAGCCGCACCCCGTCCTGGACCGGGTGCTCGTAGCAATACCGGACGCTGTGCAATGTATCGTGGTCCGAAATGGCCATGGTGTCCAGCCCTGCCCGGGCCGCCATCAGGGGCAGGCGGTGGATGGGCACCGAACCGTCGGAACAGGTGGAATGATTGTGCAGATCGCCAGGCATGGCGAAGCATCGCCTCCTTTACGGCAAATCGGTCAGCGCTTGTAGTAATTGATCAGGCAGCCGTCCGCCAGGATCTGGCGCTCGTCCTCCGTGAGGGGGGCAATGGACAGGCTGAATGCCCTGGGTCCGTCCTCGCCCAGCACATAGGCGGGGATGTCAGACAGGTCCCCTGACAGAGCCTTGCGGACATTGGGCACCAGGATGTAGTCTCCCAGCCCAAAGGGGGCGGGCCCTGCGATCTGGAAGGGCAGCATCCCCCAGTTGATCAGGTTGGAGCGGTAGCGCTTGGTGGCATACTCCACCGCGATGTTGGCCCCCGCACCCAGCACACGCTGGCAGCTGGCGGCCTGTTCCCGGGCGGAGCCGTCCCCCGGCTTGACCGCAAAGATGGTGGATGCGATCTGGATATCCCGCCAGGTCAGCCGCTCACAGCCCGGCACCGCCTGGACCCGGGCCAGCAGGGCCTGGTCGCCCCGGTCGTCCCTGCGGGCGGCCTCCTCGGCCTGCACCGCCTTGGCCCGGCCCACATAGGCGGGGTCTTTGCGGCTGAGGGTGAACTCTGCCAGGCCCAGGGGATTGGAGCGGTAGGAACTGGTCTCGCCCGAGGGGATCAGCTCGTCGGTGGTGGTGACCGGGTCGGTGATGTAGGAGGCCACCTTGAGCAGCAGGTTGTCCCCCAGAGGAGCGATCTCGGGCCAGTCCTTGATGTTGGGTCCCAGCTTGAGCAAAGCATCGTAGTCCCCCCGGCCAAAGCCCTGGTAGACCCGGGCCCTGTAGCTGGTGTCGTCAAAGACATAGTCGGGCACGGTGGGATCGTAGTCGATGTCGGTGGCCGCCGTCAGGATGCCGCCGTTGGCGGTGGTGGCCGCAATGCTGCGCGCATCCATCAGCGCCACCCCGGCCAGCTGGCCGGCGCCGGGCTTGGAACCCTCGCGGCTGGGGAAGTTGCGGGTGGTGTGGCGGATGGACAGAGCCCCGTTGAAGGGCACGTCCCCTGCGCCGAAGCAGGGTCCGCAGAAGGCGGTGCGGATGGTGGCGCCCGAGGCCATCAGGCTGGCCAGCACCCCCGCCTTGTCCAGGGCCATCATGACCGGCTGGCTGGCGGGATAGACGCTGAGGGCGTACTCATCGCAGCCGCCGGTATGCCCTTTGAGGATGGACGCCGCCTCGCAGATGCTGTCGTACAGGCCGCCGGCGCAGCCCGCGATCACGCCCTGGTCCACCCGCAGGCGGCCGTTCTCGATCTTGGAGCGCAGGTCCAGGCTGCGGCCGGTGAGCTTCTGGACGTCCTGCTCGCAGGCGTAGAGGATGTCCTCCAGATTCTCGTTCAGTTCCTGGATGGTGTAAGCGTTGGAAGGGTGCATGGGCAGGGCGATCATGGGCCGGATGGCCGACAGATCCACCTTGACCACGCCGTCGTAATAGGCCAGGCTGGCGGGGGCCAGGGGGCGGTAATCCCCGGGCCGGCCGTGGGCCGCCAGGTAAGCCTGGGTGGCGGCGTCTGTCTGCCAGATGGAGGACAGGCAGGTGGTCTCGGTGGTCATGGCGTCGATGGCGTTGCGGGTGTCCTGGCGCAGGGTGGCCACGCCGGGGCCGATGAACTCCATCACCTTGTTCTTGACATAGCCGCTCTTGAACAGGGCGCCCACCAGGGCAATGGCCACGTCATGGGCGCCGCAGCCCACCGGCAGCTGCCCGGTGAGGTAGACCGCCACCACTCCGGGCCGGGCCACATCGTAGGTGCGGCCCAGCAGCTGCTTGGCCAACTCGCCGCCGCCCTCGCCAATGGCCATGGTGCCCAAAGCGCCGTACCGGGTGTGGGAGTCGGACCCCAGGATCATCTTGCCGCAGCCCGCAAATTCCTCCCGCATATACTGGTGGATCACCGCCAGGTGGGGCGGCACAAAGATGCCGCCATACTTTTTGGCCGCAGACAGGCCGAACCGGTGGTCGTCCTCATTGATGGTGCCGCCCACCGCGCACAGGCTGTTGTGGCAGTTGGTCAGCACATAGGGCAGCGGGAACCGGGTCATGCCCGACGCCCGGGCCGTCTGGATGATCCCCACAAAGGTGATGTCATGGCTGGCCATGGCGTCAAACTTGATCTTCAGGTCATCCTCGCTGCCGCTGGTGTTGTGGGCCTGCAGGATGCCCCATGCAATGGTGCCTTTTTTGGCCTGGTCCATAGCCGCAGCGTCAAAGCCCAGCGCGGCCAGGGCCGCCGGGGCGCCGGCATCCGCCGGGATCCACTGGCCATGCGCCAGATATGCGCCGGTGCTGGTGCACTCGATCATTTCATTCGCCTCTCTCTCGATTTTTCTTTCTTTCGCAAAGCCGCCCGCCGCCGCAGCGCCGGCATTCGCTTTGTTTTTATAGTATAGCATGAAATGCGCCCGAGGGAAAGAGGTTCCCTTCCGCCCCCAGACGAAAGTCCCGCCCCTCCCCTGCCGCAGCGCACAGTTTTGGGGGTGTTTTGCCGCCGGAAGTCGGCACAATTCACAAACCGTTCATAATTCACTTGACAAAAGGGCCGGGATGCGCTATCCTGTCTGCAAGGCAAAGGCGCCGGGATGATCCCCGGCGCCTTTTCTGTTTTGTACGCAATGGGGCGGTTTTCCGGGCGGCTGCAAGGCCGCCGGGGACCGTCCCTTTCCCTTTTGCAGAAGGGAACCACCGGCGGTGCAGCGCGCTGCGCCGCCCCGACAGAGGGAGGAATTTATGGACACTGCCATGATCATCGACACCTTGTGGGTGCTGCTGGCGGCCATCCTGGTGTTCTTCATGAACCTGGGATTTGCATCGGTGGAGGCCGGCTTTGCCCGGGCCAAAAACACCGTCAACATCCTATCCAAAAACTTCATCGTGTTCGCCGTGTCGTCCCTGGGCTTCATGCTTCTGGGCTGGGGACTGATGTTCGGCGGGGACAACCCCTTTGTGGGCACCCAGCATCTGCTGGTTCTGGGCGGCCAGGACCTGTCGTTTTACGACGACACCCTGACGTCCAGCGTGCCCTTCTGGGGCAAGTTCTTCTTCCAGCTGGTCTTCTGCGGCACCGCCGCCACCATCGTGTCGGGCGCCGTGGCCGAACGGATCAAGTACATCTCCTTTATTATCTTCTCCTTTGTGCTCACCCTGCTGATCTATCCGGTGGTGGGCCACTGGATCTGGGGCGGCGGCTGGCTGGCCGACCTTGGCTTCATGGACTTTGCCGGAGACGCCGCCGTCCACTCGGTGGGCGGCTGGGCCGCCCTGGCCGGCGCCATGCTGCTGGGCCCCCGCATCGGCAAGTATGACAAAGAGGGCAAGCCCCAGGCCATCCCGGGACACAATATGTCCCTGGCCGTCATCGGCCTGTTCGTGCTGTGGCTGGGCTGGTTCGGCTTCAACCCCGGCTCCACCATGAGCTTCCAGCACCCCGCCGATGTGATGCACATTCTGGTCACCACCAACAGCGCAGCCATTGCAGCCGTGCTGACCTCCACCATCACTTCCTGGATCGTCATCGGCAAGCCCGACCTCGGCATGACCATCAACGGCTGTCTGGCCGGCCTGGTGGCCGTCACCGGCAGCTGCGCCTATGTGAGCATCGAGAGTTCTCTCATCATCGGCGCCCTGGCGGGCGTGCTGGTGGTGTTCGCGGTGGGTTTCTTTGACAAGCTGCACATCGACGACCCGGTGGGCGCCACTGCGGTGCATCTGTGCTGCGGCGTCTTTGGCACCCTGTGTGTGGGCATTTTCTCCCAGGAGGGCGTCACCACCCTGGCCACCCGCAGCGGCCTGCTGTTCGGCGGCGGCTTTGGCCTGCTGGGCGTCCAGCTGCTGGGCGTTGCGGCGGTGGGCGCATTCACCTTTGTCACCTCGGGCCTGGTGTGGCTGATCCTCAAGCACACAGTGGGCATCCGTGTCAGCACCAACGAGGAGCTGGCCGGCCTGGACATCGGCGAACACGGCAACATCGCCTACCCCGATTTTGCGCCCGCCATCCCCACCGGGGAGTTCCTGGCTCCGGATGCCTCCCCTGCCCCTGAAGCACCCGCAGCGCCTGCCGCGGCCGAGGCAGCCGTCCCTGTGGAGCACCGTCCCCGCAGCGGCGCCGTCATGACCAAGGTGTCCATCGTCACCCGGCAGGACCGCTTCATTCCCCTGCAGAACGCTCTGGAGGCTCTGGGCGTGACCGGCCTGACCGTCACCAACGTCTTTGGCTACGGTCAGCAGAAGGGCCATGAGGCTTACTTCCGCGGGGTGCCCATGGAAGCCAGGCTGCTGCCCAAGCTGAAAGTGGAAGTGGTGGTCTCCAAGGTGCCCGTGGAGGACGTGGTCCAGGCGGTGCGCAAGGCCCTGTACACCGGCCGGATCGGCGACGGCAAGATCTTCATTTACGATGTGGAGAACGTGGTCAAGATCCGCACCGGCGAGGAGGGCTACGACGCCTTGCAGGACGCCGAGTGAACCGCCTCCATCCAACCAAATGAAACGAGCCGTCCGGGGCTGCCCGGGCGGCTTTTTTGGGCTTGCGGGAAAAACTTTTCTCAAACCAGTTGACAAACCGCCCCGGGCCTGCTACAATAATGAAGCACCTTACGCAGGGTTAGCTCATCCGGTAGAGCGACTGCTTCCCAAGCAGTAGGCGGCGGGTTCGAGTCCCGTATCCTGCTCCAACGCACAAGCCCGCATGGATGCTCGGAAGCCGAGTGCCCATGTGGGCTTTTCTATTTTGTTTATCTGAAAGGAGGGCGGCCCATGCTGGATCTGCCGCAGCTGCTTTACTTTAAAAACAAGAATCTCTATTCCGCCTGCCAGGCCGAGATGCGTTACCGCGCCGTCCCCGGCAAGCGCAAGGGAGAGGACGGGACCGAGGAGGCCGTATTGACGGTGGATATCTGGCCGGGGCCCTGGACCATCGAGTACACCGACCCCGCGCTGCGGCTCCAGCAGGTCTTTGCCCTTACAGAGGAAGGGCTGGGCCAGGCCCGCGCCTGGCTGAAAACCACTTATGAGCAGGACCCGGACCGCTGGCAGGCCGCGCCGTCCATCCTGGACTGCGAGCCCTGGACGCCCCCTGCCCGGCCGGAGGAGGAAAACCTATGATCTACCGCCTCAAGCCCCAGCAGGGCGATTCCATAGCCGTGCCCCAGCTGGTCTTTGCGCGGCTGGGCGCCGCCGAGGAGGCCAGCGTCCGGGTGGCCCTGTATGTGCTGGCCACCGGCGTCACCGACCCGGATAAACTGTGCACCGACCTGCGGCTGCGCAGCCGGATGACCGCCGAGAGCGCCCTGGCCTACTGGGCCGGGGCCGGCCTCTTGGAGCGCTACGACGAGAACGCCGCCCCTGCCGGCGGCGAGCCTGCCCCCACTCCCATGACCTGGGCCGAGATCACTGCGGCGTCCCGCACCGACCCCATGATCGCCAGCCTGATCGAGTGCGGACAAAGCGCCTTTGCCCATGCCCTCAGCCGCAGCGAGATGGAAAAGCTGGTGGCCCTGTATTTGCAGGAGGGATACCAGCCCGAGGTGGTGATGCTCTGCCTGGCCTACCTGGCCGGCAGGGACAAGCGGACCATCGGGGCCCTGCGCCATGAGCTGAAGGTCTGGCGGGCCGAAGGGGTGGTCACGGGGGAGGAAGCCGACGCCCATCTGCGGCTGCTGGATCTGCGGGCAAAGCGGGAGGCCTATGTGGCCAGCCTGCTGCAGATCCAGCCCGACCAGCTGACCCTGGGCGGCAAAAAGGCCATTGCACGCTGGTACGAGGTGTATGGCTACGACGATTCGATGATCCAGGAGGCCGCTGTCCAGGCGGGACCCAAACGGGATCTGTGGTACTGGAACGGCATCCTCAAGACCTGGAACGCCAAGGGCCTGCGGACGGTGCAGGATGTGCGCGGGCCGGTGGCCCTCAGCGGGGCCAGCCGCAGCCTGCGGGTGGACCGGCCGGAACCCAGCGGCTCCGATTTCCTCAAGGACGCCGTCAACCGCCCCCGGCGGCATAAGAGAAAGGAGTGACCTCCATGCGGACACGAAACGAGCTGTATCAGGCCGCCATGCGGATCCTATCGGCGCGGCGGCAGATGGCCAAGGCCCAGGCCCAGGACGCCCGCGCCCAGGCAGAGGCCGCCGTCCCGGAGCTGCGGGCCGCCGAGGACGCCCTGCGCAGCTGCGGCGTGCGCTATGCCCTGGCAGGGGCTCAGGGGACAGGCCGGGAGCAGGCCGCAGCCGCTCTGGCCCAGGCCCGTCAAAAGCGGGACGCCCTGCTGGCCGCCAGCGGCCGCAGCCCCCTGGCCCTGGAGCCCCATTATACCTGCCCTGTGTGCCAGGACACCGGAGTGGCCGACGGCAAGACCTGTCTGTGCGTCCGCCGGGAGATGCAGCGGCTGCGCCGGGAGGAGATCGAGGCCATGTCCAGTCTGTCGGTGACCAGCTTTGATACCATGCGGCTGGACTACTACCCCGACAGCCGGGACCCCCAGACCGGCCAAAGCGTCCGCCAGTACATGGCCGAGCTGCTGGCCGACCTGCGGGACTATGCGGCGGAGTTCGATCTGGACAGTGAGAATCTGATGCTGACCGGCAACGCCGGCCTGGGCAAGACCCATGCCGCCCTGGCGGTGGCGGGGGCCGCTCTGAACAAGGGCTATGACGTCATCTATATCTCCAGCCCCGACTTTTTCAGCCGGGTGGAAACGCTGCACTTCGGCTCCGACCCCGCCGGGGAAAAGGAGACTTTGCTGGACACCGTCACCGGGGCCGACCTGCTCATCCTGGACGACCTGGGCACCGAGTTCAATTCCAGCTTTGTCATCAGCACCCTGTACAGCCTGCTGAACGACCGGCTGGGCCGCCGCCGGCCCACCATCCTCACCACCAACATCGTTGACGGCGCCCTGCTGGAAAAGCTCTACACCGAGAAAGTCTCCAGCCGCATCTCCGCCTTTGTCCCCTACCGTTTTCTGGGCGAGGACATCCGGCTGAAAAAGGCCCTGGAAGACTGACCGGCCCCGGCCGCTTGTGGTACTTGTTAAATCGGACGTTCTGTGTTATACTTTTAGTGTTTGCCCATACTGGGCACAGAGCGGACGGGAGGGGCTGGCCATGTATCAGAAATACTTCAAACGGGCCATCGATTTCGTGCTGGCGCTGGGTGGCATCCTCTGCCTGTCCTGGCTGCTGGCCGGGCTTGCGGTGGCCATCAAACTGGACTCCCCCGGGCCGGTGTTTTTCAAGCAGAAGCGGGTGGGCATCCACAAGACCCACTTTGCGATCTACAAGTTCCGCACCATGCGGGCGGACACCCCCCACGATATGCCCACCCACCTGCTGGCCGACCCCGACCGCTACATCACGCGGGTGGGGAAATTCCTGCGCAGGACCAGCCTGGACGAGCTGCCCCAGCTGTGGAACATCCTGCGGGGGGACATGGCGGTGATCGGCCCCCGTCCGGCCCTGTGGAACCAGTACGACCTGCTGGCCGAGCGGGACAAGTACGGCGCCAACGATGTGCGCCCCGGCCTCACCGGCCTGGCCCAGATCCATGGCCGGGACGAACTGGAGATCCCTGTCAAGGCCAAACTGGACGGGGACTATGTGGCCCACATCACCTTTTGGGGGGATGTGAAGTGCTTTATGGATACCATCGGCGTAGTGCTGCGCCATGACGGCGTGGTGGAAGGGGGCACCGGCACCCTGCACCAGCAGCACAAGGACTGATCCTGCGCCCTTTGCGCAGGCGAACGGATACACACAACTTGGATGTGAGAGGTTAGCTATGATAACGATCGACGAACTGAAGGTGCAGCTGGCCGAGTATGGCAAGGCCGTCCAGGACCTGGAGGACGCACTGGCCATCGACGCCAGCAAAAAGCGTGTGCAGGAGCTGGAGCATGCCATGACCCGCCCCGGCTTTTACGATGACGCCGAAGCCAGCAAGAAGGTCTTTGATGAGGTGGGCGACCTGAAGGGCAAGCTGGGCCGCTTTGAAAAGCTCCAGGGCCTGTACGAGGACGCCCAGACCATGCTGCTGATGCTGGAGGAGGAGAACGACCCCGCCCTGGTTCCCGAAGGGGAACAGGCCGTGGAGGCCGTGGGCAAAGCCGTGGATGAGCTGCAGCTGATGACCATGCTGAACGGCGAATACGACCACAGCAACGCCATCCTGACCTTCCACGCCGGCACCGGCGGTACCGAGGCTCAGGACTGGGCCGAGATGCTCTACCGTATGTATACCCGCTGGGCCCAGAACCACAGTATGTCGGTGGAGGTGCTGGATTACCAGGACGGCGACGAGGCGGGCATCAAGAGCGCCTCCGTCATGGTCAAGGGGGCCAACGCCTACGGCCTGCTGAAAAGCGAGAACGGCGTCCACCGTCTGGTGCGGGTCAGCCCCTTCGATTCCAATGCCCGCCGCCAGACCAGCTTTGCCTCCCTGGAAGTGATGCCCGAGCTGGACAACACCATCGAGGTGAACATCCGCCCCGAGGACATCGAAATGCAGGTCTACCGCTCCTCCGGCGCCGGCGGCCAGCACATCAACAAGACTTCCAGCGCCGTCCGCCTGATCCACAAGCCCACCGGCATCGTGGTCAGCTGCCAGACCCAGCGCAGCCAGTTCCAGAACCGTGACTACGCCATGCAGATGCTGAAGGCCAAGCTGTACCAGATCGCACAGCAGCAGCATATGGACAAGATCGAGGACATCAAGGGCGTCCAGAACGAGATCGCCTGGGGCCATCAGATCCGCAGCTATGTCTTTATGCCCTACACCATGGTCAAGGATCACCGCACCGGCTATGAGACCAGCAACGTCAACGCCGTCATGGACGGCGACCTGGACGGTTTCATCTTTGCCTATCTGAAAGCCGCCAGCCGCGGCGAACTGGCCGAGACCTGATCCGTATCCCCCGCTCCCCTTTCGAGGAGGCGGGGGTTTTCTGTGTTCCGGGGCGGCCTGCTTGCGCGGCGGGCCGGTGTGTGGTATGATAGTTTCGGCCTTGTATGCGCCTGCGGGCCCGGTCCAAAGAGGGCCCTGTGCGGCGTCTGCGGCACATCCGACCATCAAGAGCCCCGGCCCCGGCGGCCGGGACAGAACCGGAGGGAAATCCCATGGAACAAAACGACCAACAAGCGCAAAAGCAGCCCCTGAGCCGCAGCGAGCGGGTCTGGGTCCTGTACGACGTGGGCAATTCAGCATTCACCCTGCTGATCTCCACCATCCTGCCCATCTACTTCAACGGCCTGGCCGGGGCGGCCGGGCTGACCAGCGCCCAGTATCTGGCCTTCTGGGGCTACGCCGCCTCCTTTGTCACGGTGGTGGTGGCCCTGCTGGGCCCCACGCTGGGGGCTGTGGCCGACCTGCCCGGCATGAAAAAGCGGCTGTTCATCCTCTGTGTGGCGGTGGGCATTGCCGGCTGTTCCCTGATGGGACTGGTCCAGTCCTGGATGTGGTTCCTGGGCTTTTTCATCCTTGCCAAGATCGGATACAGCGCCAGCCTGGTGTTCTACGACTCCATGCTCACCGACATCACCACCCCGGCCCGGATGGACAAGGTATCCTCGGTGGGGTACGCCCTGGGCTATGGGGGCAGCTGCATCCCCTTTGTCCTCAGTCTGGGCATCGTGCTGGGATATGAGGCCCTGGGCCTGACCCTGAACACCGCCATGCTGCTGGCTTTCCTGCTCAATGCGGTCTGGTGGCTGTGCTGCACGCTGCCCCTGCTGCGGCGCTACCGCCAGCGGTACAGCGTTCCCGCCCACGGCCAGCTGGTGCACGGCGCTTTCCAGCGGCTGGCCGAGACCCTGCGGGAGATCCGGGGCAACAAACAGGTCCTGTGGTTCCTGATCGCTTTCTTTTTGTATATCGACGGTGTGTACACCATCATCGACATGGCCACCGCCTATGGCCAGGCCCTGGGCTTGGACAGCACCGGCCTGCTGCTGGCTTTGCTGGTGACCCAGATCGTGGCCTTCCCCTTTGCACTTCTGTTCGGGCAGCTGGCCCGCCGGGTGGAGTCCTCCCTTCTGGTGTCGGTCTGTATCCTGGCTTATGTGGGCATTGCGGCCTACGCCATTTTCCTGCGCACCCAGGCCCAGTTCTGGGTCCTGGCCGTCTGCGTGGGGATGTTCCAGGGGGGCATCCAGTCCCTCTCCCGCTCCTATTTCGGCAAGATCATCCCGCCCGAGCGCTCGGGCGAATACTACGGCCTGTTGGACATCTGCGGCAAAGGCGCTTCTTTTGTGGGCACCTTCCTGGTCAGCCTGATGACCCAGCTGTCGGACAGCACCTCGGTGGGCGTGATGGTGATCGCTCCCCTGATCCTGCTCGGGTTTTTCGCATTCCGCCGGGCGGTGGCCCAGGGCCGCGCCGCCGGCCAGCCGTAAGATCGGAGGTATCGCTTATGCCCGCTGTCTACGCACACCACCGCTTTGGGGACAAGGCCCTGCAAGCCTGTCCCAGCCCCCTGGCCCGGGAAGCCGTAACGGCCTTCCCCGACTTATACGCCATCGGCCTGCAGGGCCCTGACGTCCTGTTTTATTACGATCCTTTGCGCCCCAACCCCTGTAAGGCGGCGGGCAACGCCCTCCATGACGCGCCGGCGGCCCCCTTCTTTGTCCGCGGGCTGGGCAAGGTGGACGGCTCTCCTCTGGGCCGGGCCCTGCTGAGCTATCTGCTGGGGATGACCTGCCATTTCGCCCTGGACAGCGCCTGCCACAGCTACATCGAGCACCGCATCCAGTGCACCGGCCAGAGCCATGTGTCCATCGAGACCGCTCTGGAAGGCCGTCTGATGGCCCAGGACGGGGTGGACTGGCGCACCGTCAACCCGGCCGGCTATCTCGCCATCCATGAGACGGCCTGCCGCACCATGGCCCGCGTGCTGCCCGCTTCCCCCGCCCAGCTGCGCCGCTGCCTGGTCAACATGAAGCTGTTCAACGGCCTACTGATGCCGGGCCGCCCCCTGATCAACGGGCTGGCGGAACAGGCGCTGCGCCGGTCGGGCAAATGGGAGGAGATCGGCGGGCTGCTGTTCTCCGCCCTGGACCCCGAGGAATACGCCCAGAGCAGCAGCGTACTGACCGATCTTTTCTTCCAGGCGGTGCCCAAGGCCGCCGCCCTGATGGACAGCTGCTGCGCCCATGTCCAGAGCGGCGCGCCCCTGGACCCCCGTTTTGACAAGACCTACGGCCCCGATCCCGAGGCCATGGCCCTCTTTGCCGCAAAACCGGCCGACTGAGTTTTCCCGGGAAATGCAGGTACGAACAGGCCCCCGCCCTCTCACAGCGAGAAGGCAGGGGCCTTTTGGTATCTCTTTTTTGCGCGCAGGCTCACCCTCTGGCCCGATCGAATTCCGCCTGGATCTCAGCCGAGGGGGCAGGGGTCGCCAGGGACACTCCCACAATGAACAGGCAGGAAATGACAAAGGCCGGGAACAGCTCATAAATGCCGAACACGCCGCCCAGCGGCTTGAGCAGCAGGTTCCACACAAAGACCATGATACCGCCGGACAGCATCCCCGCAATGGCGCCCTGCCGAGTGGTGCGCTTCCAGAACAGGGAGAACAGCATCACCGGGCCAAAGGTAGCCCCAAAGCCGGCCCATGCAAAGGAGACGATGGTGAAGATGACGCTCTCCTCGTCCCAGGCAATGGCCATGCCGATGGCCGCAATGGCCAGCAGCACCACACGGGACACCCGCATCACCTGGCGGTCGTCGGCCTGGTCCTTCTTGAAAATGCCCTCATAGAGGTTCTTGGCAAAGGCCGAGGCGGCGATGAGCAGGTAAGAGTCGGAAGAACTGATGGTGGCCGCCAGGATGCCCGCCATCACCACGCCGGCCAGCACCGGAGGCATCAGGGTCTGGGCCATCACGATAAAGACGTTCTCGGCATCGCCGGAGCTCAGCAGGGAGGGTTCAGCCCCCAGCATGGCCCGGCCGATCACGCCGATGAGCACCGCAGAGCTCAAGGAAAGGATCACCCATACCGTGGCAATCCGCCGGGACTGTTTGATCTCCCCTTCGGAGCGGATGGCCATGAACCGCAGCAGCACCTGGGGCACGCCAAAGTAGCCCAGGCCCCAGGACAGAGTGGACACGATGGTCAGCGGGCCATAGCTGGTGGCCGGGCCGAACTGGGCCGCACCGTCCACCACCTGCTGCACCCCGCCGGCGTCGGTGACCGGGGCCGCCTGCTGCACCATGGACAGGTAGCCCGGGATCTGCCTGGCGTTCTGGATGACGGCGTCGATGCCCCCCGCCGCAGCGGTGCCCAGGGTCAGCACCACCAGCAGGGCCACCACCATCACCATGGCCTGCATGAAGTCCGAGGCGCTCTCGGCCAGAAAGCCGCCCAAAAAGGTGTACAGCACCACAAACACCGCCCCGGCGATCATCATGGAATGGTAGGATGCACCGAACAGGGTGGAAAACAGTTTGCCGCAGGTGACAAAGCAGCTGGCGGCGTACACCGTGAAGAACACCAGAATGAACACCGCCGAAATGGCCAGGATCACCGGGTTTTTCTCATGGTAGCGGTTGCTGAGGAAATCGGGCACCGTAATGGCGTCCCCCGACACCGCCGAGTAGCGCCGCAGCCGCCGGGCCACGATCAGCCAGTTGACGTAGGTGCCCACTCCCAGGCCGATGGCGGTCCAGGCGGCGTCGGAAATGCCGCACCAGTAGGCCACCCCGGGCAGGCCCATCAGCAGCCAGCCGCTCATGTCCGAGGCCTCGGCGCTCATGGCGGCCACCCAGGGCCCCAGCGACCGGCCGCCCAGGAAGTAGTTCTCCGAGTTTGCCTGGGCGCGTTTTGCAAAAAACAGCCCGATGCCCACCACGATCAGCATATAGGCCACCATGGCGAATAAGATTTTTAAAGTATCAGCCGTCATAGATTCCCCTCCCTCAATGGAATATGAATTATGGTAACAGATTCACATACAAAAGTAAAGCCCGGCGCGGCAAAACCGATTTTCTCTGCACCGGATCGCAGATCTTGTTTTGTAGAAATATCGTCCCGTTTTTCTTTTGCCCATGTGCGCTTTGCATAAAAATGCAGCTTCTTTCCGGCCGAGCCGGGCCGCACCGTCCCCCCTGCGCCCTCACCTTTTCCCCCTTTTGCGCGAAAATAATTCATCACAGCAGAGTGTCAAAGCAGCGTCCCGCAAAGGCCCTTGCATTCTGCCGCAGAATATGATAAAATATCTAAAGCACCCCGGTCACCGGCGGTGCAAGCCATGTCGGACAGCGCCTTGCTGCGCGGTTTGGCATACGGATGCGGGCCCTGTACGACTGGGCCGCTGTGAACCAGGTCAGGTGGGGAACCAAGCAGCCTTAAGCGGTGTGCACGGTGCGTTTCAGCCAGCCTGCATCCGTATGCCATGCTTCGCAAGGCGGGGGTCAACCCCGCAGCGCCGTCCGATTTTTTTATCCCTGCAAAGGAGGTGCGGGTATGTATCGTGCGCTTTACCGCAAGTGGCGGCCCCAGCGCTTTGAGGATGTGGTGGGCCAGCAGGCCACCGTCACGGCCCTCAAAAATCAGGTGGCCGCCGGGCGGGTGGGCCATGCCTATCTGTTCACCGGGGTGCGGGGCACCGGCAAGACCACCTGTGCCAAGATCTTTGCCAAGGCGGTCAACTGTCTGTCCCCCCGGGAGGGCGACCCCTGCGGCCAGTGCCCGGTCTGCCGCGGCATTGACGACGGCAGCATCCTGGATGTGGTGGAGATGGACGCCGCCTCCAACAACGGCGTAGACGACATCCGGGACCTGCGGGATGAGACGGCTTACACCCCCAGTGTCTGCACCTATAAAGTGTATATCATCGACGAGGTGCATATGCTCTCCACGGCGGCTTTCAACGCCCTGCTCAAGACCCTGGAGGAGCCACCTGCCCACGTCATTTTCATCCTGGCCACCACCGAGATCCAAAAGGTTCCGGCCACCATCCGTTCCCGCTGCCAGCGGTACGACTTCACCCGCATACGCCCCGAGGATATCGCCGGCCGCGTGGCCCAGGTGGCCCGGGCCGAGGATCTCCACCTCACCGACGGCGCGGCCAGCCTGATCGCCAGACTGGCCGACGGCGCCCTGCGGGACGCTTTGTCCATCCTGGACACCTGCGCGGGGGTCACCGGGCAGATCGATGAAGGGGTGGTCCGGCAGATGGCCGGGGTCACCGACCGGGGGTATCTGTTCCGGATGTCCGACGCCATCGCCGCCCGGGACCCGGCTTCGGCCCTGGCCCAGCTGGCCGCCCTGCGGCAGCAGTCGGTGGACGTCAAGCGCCTGACCGAGGAGCTGATCGCCCATTACCGCAGCCTGATGCTGGCGGCGCTGCCCGGCGGACGGGAACTGCTGAGCGGCGTCAACCCCGACGAGGAAGCCCTCTATCTGGAAAAAGGCCCCGCCCTGGGCCGCCGTGAGGCGGTGCGGGCCATCCGGGCCCTGGGCGCCGCCCTGGAGCATATGTCCCGGGGCAGCGACCAGCGCATCGAACTGGAACTGGCCCTGTTTTCCCTGACCGAACCGGCCGCCCAGCCGGCCGCCTCTTCCCTGCCCCAGGCGCAGCAGCCGGCGGCGCAGCCCCAGAAAGAGGCTCCACGGCCCTTTGTCCGTGCGCCGGTGACCCAGGCTGCGGCCCCCGAGACGCCCCAGCCCACGGCGGCGCAGACATCCGAACCATCCCAGCCTGCGGCAGCCCAGGCGCCCGAAGCGCCCTCGCCCGCGGCTGTTCCGGCCCCTGCGGCGCCTTCCGAGACGGACTACCCGCCCTGGGAGACCGGGCCTGTATCCGAATCGCCGCAGCCCGAACCGGTGGCCCCGGCTGTCCCTGCAGAGGAGGCCGTTCCGGAAGAACTTCCGCCCCCGGAGCCGCAGGAGGCGCCGCCTCCCCCGCCCTATGAACCGGCGGCGCCCGGCGCCTACCCCGCAGATCCCCAGCTGGACAAGCCCCGCAAGGTGGCCGGCGAGGGCATCCAGCCCTATCCCTACTGGGCCGATGTGGTGGTGCGCATCCAGTCCACCGACCCCATGCTGTACGGCTATCTGAAAAAATCCAAGGCCTATTTCGACGGGGTGCGGGTGCTGATCGACGGGGGCAAGACCTTCCGGGATTTCATCCGGGCCAACAAAAACAGCCAGCGGCTGATCAAAAAGCTCATCGCCGACGTGTCGGGCATCCGGGTGCCCATCGGCCCCTATGAGCCTGAGAAGGCTCCCGATCATCCCCGGGCCAGCGCCGAGGAATCCCTGCACAAGCTGGAGGCCCTGGGCCTGGATGTCACCATCCAGGACACCGCACGCCGGCACACGACCTGATTTGAGGAGGAACATCTGTTATGAAAGCAAGAATGCCCGGCGGCTATGGCCGCCCCGATATGAGCAGCCTGATGCGTCAGGCCCAGAAGATGCAGAGCGATATGCAGGCCAAGCAGGCTGAGCTGGAGCAGACCGAGTACACCGCCAGCGCCCCCGGCGAGATGGTCACGGTGCGGATGAACGGCAAGCACGAGGTGCTGGAAGTGACCATCAAGCCCGAAGCGGTGGACCCCGATGACGTGGAGATGCTCCAGGACCTGGTGGCCGCCGCCGTCAATGCCGCCGTGCAGACGGTGGACAAGGCGGCCGCAGACGCCATGGGCCAGCTGACCGGCGGGCTGAACATCCCCGGCCTGGGCCTGTAACGGGGGCCCGGACATGAACAATTCCGCCGCGCCTCTGGAGACGCTGATCGATGAGCTGAAGCGGCTGCCGGGCATCGGGGACAAGAGCGCCACCCGCCTGGCCTACCAGCTGATGAATCTGTCGGAGCAGCAGACCGAAAACCTGGTACAGGCCATCCGCGGGGTGCATGTCAAGCTGAACCGCTGCTGCCAGTGCCAGAACTATACCGAGGGCGATACCTGCCCCATCTGCGCCGATCCCAGCCGGGATCACACCACCATCTGTGTGGTGGAGACCCCCCGGGATGTCCAGTCCATCGAGCGCACCCGGGAGTACCGGGGCCTGTACCATGTGCTGTACGGCCTCATCAACCCGGTCAAGGGCATCGGGCCCGAAAATCTGACCATCCGCCAGCTGCTGGCCCGCCTGACAGACGACCAGGTCAAGGAGGTCATCATGGGGCTGCCTCCCAGCGTGGAGGGAGACGCCACCTCGGTCTACCTGGCCCGCACCATCAAACCTTTGGGTGTGCGCACCACCCGCCTGGCCTCGGGCCTGGCAGTGGGTTCCCGTCTGGAGCAGGCCGACCGCCAGACCATTTTCCGTGCCCTGGAGGGCCGCCACGATCTGTAAACGTTTACACTCCGTCTACAAAAACGCCCTTGCACTTTTGCAAAGTTGTGGTACAATATCTTACACCGAAGGCTCATCATGAAAGGAGGCGCGTTGTATGCCTGTCAAGGAGCGGCCGGCCACCAAGACCATCGCAACCAACCGGGAAGCGCGCCACGAATATTTCGTGATCGAGGCGCTGGAGACCGGCATCGAGCTGAAAGGCACCGAGGTAAAAAGCCTGCGGGCTGGCGGCGTCAATTTGAAGGACAGCTGGGTGGACATCGAAGAAGGCGAGCTTCTGGTCAAAGGGATGCATATCACCCCCTACGACCACGGCAATATCTTCAATGCCGATCCCATGCGCCAGCGGCGGCTTCTGGCCCACAAAAGTGAGATCCGCCGGCTGGGGCAGCAGTGCAAGCTGCAGGGCTACACCCTTGTGCCCCTGTCCCTCTATTTCAAGCACGGGCGCGTCAAGGTGGAGCTGGGCCTGTGCAAAGGCAAAAAGCTCTACGACAAGCGGGCCGACGCCGCCAGGCGGGATGCCAAACGCACCATCGACCGCGCTTTGAAAACCAACGGACGTTTTGAATGAACAACACCGGGCAGCTATGCCCCTTTCGCAGTCACCTTCCCCGCGCCTTTGGGCGCGTATCATGGGGGCGTAAAGGTTTCGACGGGGGGTGCGAGGCCTGGGCAGCGGGTAGCAGCGGGGGACCTGCTCTAAAATCCTCCAAAAAACGAACTGACAACAATAGAACTCAGTTGCTCGCAGCCTGAGTGCTGCGCGTTCCGCCCACATTTGTGTCATGTGGGGCCGGGGCGTCCTTTAGACACAGCACGTGAACGGACTTAAGCTTTGCGGACCGTCATGAACTCATGAAGCTACTGAAGCGTTAGCCTGGCGACCGGCGTGACGCGGAGGGAATGTTGTAGATCGCCTGCACCCGGAGATACCCACGCTGAACGCCTTTCGGACATGGGTTCGATTCCCATCGCCTCCACCACAAGAAAGCAGCCTAGGAACGCGAGTTTCTGGGCTGTTTTTTTAGAGCGAGCTGTTTCACAGATTATTGAATACTACGATTTATTTTCATTTTCTTTTCTTGTACTTTCTTGCCAACAGTAAATTTATGCGAATCAAGTTATATCGTTGGATCATCACGCAATAGAGATTGTGTAATAAAATAAGTAGTGCAATAGCCTGTATCCACGGACGATCTACAAGCAATACCGCTGGCAGACAAACCAGAACACCAACCAAATGAATTTTTGCGTTTTTTATTAACTGACTTTTCAGAAAAACCAG
>MHCFR04200__coassemble_163_pt1 | contig 63746 bp, 43 predicted proteins | sample MHCFR04200__metabat2_high_PE_011 | metagenome-assembled genome bin MHCFR04200
GTATACTTTTTTGTACACAGGAGGCAAATCATGCGTTTGAGACGACCTATTGCATTCATCCTGTCGGCGGCGGTGGCGGCAAGCGCCCTCACCGGCTGCGACAGTTTTTCGGGCCACGCGGCGGCTGCGGCCAACAGCGCCCAGGTGCAGCAGCTGATCGAATTCATCGCGGACCTCGGTCTGGAGCGGGACCTGCGGCAGGCTTTGCAGAGCGGCGGCGACCTGCGCCAGGCTCTGCTCACCCTGCTGGGGCTGGAAAACGCGGTCAACTTCAATGTGGACGGTCTGGCCGGCGCCCGGCCCGGCCAGCATGCGGTGCAGGTGTGGGAGGTGACCGCCCAGAGCGCCGAGGACGCCGCCGCCCTGGCGGCTTCCCAGATCCGCGCGGTGCTGGAGCAGCTGAAATCCAGCGGTGTAACGGAAGGCCGCATCGGCATGGTGGAGATAGATGGCAAATACTACGTCGTGGTGGACGTGGAAGTGACCGAGGAAAATACCTTTGAGCCGATAAGGCCCGCGAGTGATGACGATGATGACAGCGAGGACGATACAATACCCGGTGTGACAGTAGAAAATGGTTTGCTGATCGTTAATGTGGCAGAGCTGGGTCTGGATGAGAATGATATAGATGCTGATGCTATCATAAAGAAAATCAATGAGCAGGCCGGAACAGAATACAATCGCAATGATATCAAAGCAGTCATCCTGCCAGAGGGCTTGGAAAGCATTGGCAATCCTAATGATCCTTACGATCCTGGTGCATTTGCGTACTGCGAAAACCTGACAACAGTCACCCTGCCCAGCTCTGTGACCACCATTGGCGACGGTGCATTTCGTGGGTGCACCAAGCTGGGAACAGTTCTCCTGCCCGCGGGCTTGGAAAGCATTGGCCTCGAGGCATTTACATCCAGCGGTCTGACCGAAATCGACTTGGGCAACTGCACAAAATTGACCACCATTGGCAACGCGGCATTTAATAACTGCACCGGCCTGAAAAAAATCAACTTGAGCGACTGCACAAGCTTGACCCGCATTGGCGACCTTGCATTTCAGAACTGCACCAGCCTGGAAGAAATCAACTTGAACGGCTGCACAAAATTGACCACCATTAGTGTAGGTGTATTTCAAAAATGCACCGGCCTGGGAACAGTCCTCCTGCCCGAGAGCTTGACCACCATTGCCAACCACGCATTTCAGGGCTGCACCAGCCTAGAAACAATCACCCTGCCCAGCAAGGTGACTGAGATTGGCGCCGGTGCATTTTGGGGCTGCTCCGGCCTGAAAGACATAACCTTTTACAATGTCCCAGAACCGATTGGGATGGATGCATTTCAGGACGTCATTACTGACGACAGGACACTCACCATTCATTGCCCCAGCAGTATCCGTGGTGACCTCAAGAAAAAATTAATAGAAAGCGAAAATTTTACAGAATCTGATTTTACTGATGGCAAGGTAGTTATTAAAGACGACCTCACCTCCCTCACCTACCTCCTCGACCTCTGACCCACAGCGCCCCCGCCCTTGCAAAAGGGGCGGGGGTTTTGCTGTGCCGGCGGTTTGGGCGGGCGGCGTGGTGAAACTGTTTCATTTGACAAAACAGTTTTTTTAAACTATACTGTTCTCTATCAGCAGAAAAAGTCTAAGCGGAAAGGATGCTGCAGGGCCAAGCGCCCTGCGTGGTTTACGAGAGGGATTATGCTTACACTGGATAAAATCTATCACGCCGCCTTTGTCCTCAAGGACATCGCCCGCCGCACCGACCTGATCGAAGCGCCGCAGCTGTCCCAGGGATGCAGGCTGTACCTCAAGACCGAAAACCTGCAGGTGACCGGCAGTTTCAAAGTCCGGGGCGCCTACTACAAGATCAGCCAGCTGTCCGAGGCAGAGCGGGCCAAGGGGGTCATCGCCTGTTCGGCCGGCAACCACGCCCAGGGCGTGGCCCTGGCGGCTACCCGGATGGGCATCCGCAGCATCGTCTGTATGCCCGACGGCGCGCCCATCATGAAGGTGGAAAACACCAAGAGCCTGGGCGCGGAAGTATGCCTGGTGCCCGGCACCTACGACGACGCCCACGATTACGCCGTCCAGCTGCAGTCCGAGACCGGTATGACCTTCATCCACCCCTACGACGACGAACTGGTCATCGCGGGGCAGGGCACCATCGGCCTGGAGATCCTGGACCAGCTGCCCGATCTGGACGCGGTGATCGTGCCGGTGGGCGGCGGCGGCCTGATCTCGGGCATCGCCTTTACCATCAAGAGCCTGCGCCCCGACGTCAAGGTCTACGGCGTCCAGGCGGCGGGGGCGCCCAGTATGGTGCTCTCGATGCAGAACCATCAGTACCAGACCCTGGAGACCGCCTCCACCTTTGCCGACGGCATCCAGGTCAAGACCCCCGGCGAGGTCACTTACCAGATGTGCGAAACGTACGTGGACGGCATGGTCACCGTCAGCGAGGACGAGATCGCGGCGGCCATCCTCTCCCTGATGGAGAATCAGAAACTGGTGGCCGAGGGCGCCGGCGCGGTGCCGGTGGCGGCGGCCCTCTACGATAAACTGCCCATCCAGGGCAAAAAGGTGGTCTGCCTGGTCTCGGGCGGCAACATCGACGTCAATATCCTCAGCCGGGTGATCACCCGCGGCCTGATCATGAGCGGGCGCAAGTCCAATCTGACCATCGCCCTGGAGGACAAGCCCGGCCAGCTGACCAAAGTATCCCGGATCGTGGCCGACTGCGGCGGCAATGTGGTGTCGGTGCAGTACGACGGTTCCGACCCCAATATGCCCATTTCCAGCTGCTTCCTCAAGCTGGGCATGGAGACCCGCGACATTGCCCAGATCAACCAGATCCGGGCCGAACTGGCCAAAGCCGGCTTCCAGCTGGTGGGCTGACCCAAGAAAGGAGCTTTTACCATGAACGTGATCTCTACATCCAACGCGCCTGCGGCCATCGGCCCTTACAGCCAGGCACTCGACCTGGGCGATCTGGTGTTTGTTTCGGGGCAGCTCCCGGTGGACCCCGCCACCGGCGCCATGCCCGACACGGTGGAGGCGCAGGCCGCCCAGAGCCTGGCCAACATCCGGGCCATCCTGGCCGAGGCCGGCCTGACCATGGCCCACGTGGTCAAAACGGTGATCTTCCTGGCCGACATCAACGACTTCGCCGCCGTCAACCAGGTCTATGCCCAGGCATTCGCCCAGCCCTACCCTGCCCGCAGCTGCGTGCAGGTGGCCGCCATCCCCAAGGGCGCCCGGCTGGAGATCGAGTGCATCGCCAAGCGCTGAACCATCTGCAAAAAAGCAGCGCCCCTGCTCTTCCCTGCGGAAGGGCGGGGGCGCTGTCGCGTCCGGTTCAGGCGGCCAGAGGGGCAGCCGAAGCGGCCGCGGCACTGTCCGCCGTCTGGGCGGTGGGGTCCTCGGGGGTAACGATCTCGGTGTGCGCCACATGGGTGCGCAGATAGCTCACCCAGGCCGCATAGCCCTCGGGCAGCAGATGGTAGCCGTCGGGCTGGGCGTACTCGGCTTTCAGGTCGCCGTTGGCGTCGGCCAGCACTTCCCACAGGTCCAGGAAATAACAGCCCTTCTCCACTGCCAGGGCGGCCAGGTCGTTGTTGACCCGGATGAACCGGGCCCCATACATCCCGCTGTGGCCCGCGCCGGCGCTGACCTCGGGCCGCACCGGCGTGATGGACTGGACGTAGATATCCGCGTCGGGCAGCAGCGCCCGGATGTTGTCCAGCATCAGGCTGTAATAATTCAAAAAGCTGGTGTAATCGGTGTCCTGGGTCAGGACGTTGGTGCCCAGCAGGATGTACACCGACTTGGGCGCATAGGAGGCCAGAGCCTCCAGCGGCACTTCCTGTACGCCGTCGATGCGGGTGCAGGTGGTCCCGTTGACCACTGCGTTGGGCCCTACCCCGCGGTAGGCGCAGTAATGGGCGTTGGGCAGGCCGGTGTCGTAGATCTGCAGCCCCTGGGTCAGGCTGTCCCCCAAAAAGACCGCGCTGTCAAAATAGCTCAGGTCCACCGGCTCCGACTCGGTCACCGGCATGGACGCCAGCCGGAAATCCATCGCCGTCGAGCCGTCGGCCCGGGTCTGCACCTGCAGGGCGGTGGAGTTCTCATAGCTGAGGGTCCGCCAGGAGGCGTCGGGCAGCGCCTGCTCCAGCAGCGTGATCTGGGGTTCCTGCCGGCTGGGCGGGGTGGGATACAGTTGCCTCCACAGCACCCATACACCGCACAAAAGCACCAGCATCACCAGCGCCAGAAAGGTCGCAAACATCCTGCGCCAGCGCCTGTGCAGCACATGACGCCGGTATTCCTGATAATCTGCCATGAGGCAGCACCTCCCTTGCCCCGGCGGGGGCGAATTTTGTTGATCCTGTTCCTATTGTACCATGCCGGCCGCCGGCAGACAAGATTGGATATTAACTGCCGCCCCCTTTTCCCCAGGGGGATTTTATGTTATACTGTTGTGTTGATGCATCCGACATTTTTGACAGAAAGCAGGTATTTTTCATGCGCACAGACCCTTCGCTCCACTATCTGGACAACGCGGCCACCACCCTGGTGGACCCCGCGGTGGCCGATGTGATCCACCAGGCCATGCTTGACCACTGGGCCAACCCCTCCTCCCTCTACGGGCCCGGCGCCGAGAGCGAGGACGCCCTTCACCAAGCGCGGGCCGCCCTGGCCCATACCCTCGGGTGCAAAAGCCGCGAATGGTATTTCACCTCCTGCGGCAGCGAGGGGAACAATCTGGCCCTGCTGGGAGGCGTCCGCACCAAGACCTTCGGCAAAAAGATCGTCTGTTCGGGCTTTGAACATCCCAGTGTCCGCCGCCCGCTGGAAGACCTGGCCAGCGCAGGCTGGCAGGTGGTGTTCGTGCCGCCCCACGCCGACGGCAGCTTTGCGGTAGACGAGATGCTCAGCCAGATCGACCGTTCCACCGTGCTGGCGGCCTGCATGATGGTGAACAACGAGACCGGCGCCGTGTGCGACGTGGCCCGCCTGGCCCGGGAAGCCAAAACGATCAACAGCCGGATGATGGTCCATGTGGACGGGGTGCAGGCCTGGATGCGGCTGCCGGTGCGCCTGGCCGACAGCGGCATCGACAGCTTTACGGTCAGCGGACACAAGATCCACGCTCCCAAAGGGGTGGGCGGGCTGTATCTCAGCGACAAGCTGATCCAGAGCTTCCGCCCGCCCTACCTGGGCGGCGAACAGGAGCGGGGCATCCGCCCCGGCACCGAAAACCTGCCCTATGCGCTGGGGCTGGCGGCTGCCGCCCAGAAACTGGCCCCCACCCTCGGCCAGCGCGCCGCACAGGCCCGGGCCCTCAACCAGCGGCTGCGGCAGGGTCTGACCGCCTTCCCCACCGTGGAGATCAACAGCCCCGACGGGGCGGTGCCCGAGATCCTGAATTTCAGCGAAAACAAGGTGCGCAGCGAGACCATGCTGGCCTGGCTGGCCCAGGAAAAGATCTATGTATCCTCTGCGTCGGCCTGCGGCCGGGGCGAGCCCAGTCACACCCTGGCGGCCATGGGCCGGCCGGCCCGGGCGGTGGATACCGCCATCCGGGTGTCCTTCTGCGCCGACAACACCGAGGCCGACGTGGACGCCTTCCTGGAGCGGTTCGAGGCGGGCATGAAGACCCTGCAGGGAATTTGACATCTGTATAACAGGAGAGAAATTATGCGTGAAGTAATCATTGGTTACCAGGGGGAGATGTCCCTCAAGGGCCTCAACCGCAACCAGTTCGAGTCGGCCCTCATGAAGATCCTGCGCTACCGTCTCAAGGATGCGGGCCGTTTCCAGGTGTGGTGCGCCCAGTCCACCTTCTACATCGAGCCGGAGGACGACGCGGCGGACCTGGACCTGGCCTTTGCCCGGGTGTCCAAGGTGTTCGGCCTGGCGGCCGTCAGCCGCTGCGCCGTGTGCGACAAGGATTTTGACGCCATCTGCGCCGCGGCCGAGAGCTACCTCGGCCAGGCCCTGCGCCAGGTCAAGACCTTCAAGGTGGAGGCACGCCGGGCCGACAAGTCCTTCCCCATGACCAGCCCCCAGCTGATGCGGGAACTGGGCGCCTTCCTGCTGTCCAGGCATCCCTACCTGCGGGTGGATGTCCATCAGCCCGACTTCAAGGTGATCGTCGAGGTGCGGGACCGCGGGGCCTACGTCCACGGACCCAAGACCCCCGGCGAAGGAGGCCTGCCGGTGGGCACCAGCGGCCGGGCTCTGAATATGCTGTCGGGCGGCATCGACAGCCCGGTGGCGGCCTACCGGATGGCCAAGCGGGGCCTGGCGCTGGATCACATCCACTTCGCTTCCCCGCCCTACACCTCCGAGCGGGCCCGCCGCAAGGTGATCGCCCTGGCCCAGCGCACCACCGTCTACACCGGCAGCTGCAATCTGTTCATCGTGCCCTATACCCGTCCCCAGGAGTGCATCCGGGACAACGCCCCGCCCATGCTGTTCACGGTGCTGATGCGCCGCAGCATGATGCGGATCGCCGGGCAGATCGCCCAGCGGCAGGGCTGCGAGGCGCTGGTCACCGGCGAAAGCCTGGCCCAAGTGGCCAGCCAGACCGTCCAGGCCCTGCGCTGCACCGACGCCGCCCAGGACCTGCCGGTGCTGCGCCCCCTGATCGGGATGGACAAGACCGAGATCATCGAGACGGCCCGCCGCATCGGCACCTTTGAGACCAGCATCCTGCCCTATGAGGACTGCTGCACCATCTTCACGCCGCCCCACCCCAAGCTGCGTCCCACCCTGGAGGAGGTACTGGAGGCCGAGGCCGCCATGCCCGATCTGGCCGCCCTGGAGGCTGAGGCCGCCGCTTCGGCCCAGCGGCTGCGCATCCGCATCGACGACCAGACTGAACTGGACGACTGAAAGGAGGCCGCACCATGACAGCGGAGATCATCAGCGTAGGCACCGAGCTGCTGCTGGGCAACATCCTGAACACCAACGCCCAGTATCTCAGCCGGGAACTGGCCGATCTGGGCATCACGGTCCAGCGGCAGAGCACCGTCGGGGACAACCACCAGCGTCTGGCCGAGTGGGTGCAGTCGGCCAAGGACCGCTGCGACCTGCTGGTATTCACCGGGGGCCTGGGCCCCACCGACGACGACCTGACCAAAGAGACAGTGGCCGCCTGCTACGGGGACACTCTGGCCTTTGACCCCGAGGAGTGGGAAAAGATCACCTCTTTCTTCACCCGGATGGGGCGCCAGACCACCCCCAACAACCGCAAGCAGGCCATGGTGCCGGTGCACGGCCGCAAGATCCCCAACGCCCATGGCACCGCGCCGGGGGCCTGGTTTGAGCAGGAGGGCAAATGCGCCGTCCTGATGCCGGGCGTACCGGCCGAGATGAAAGCCATGTGGACCGAACAGGTCCGTCCTCTCCTGCTGGCCCGTCAAAACTGCTCCCTCCACTCCCTGACCCTGCGGGTGCTGGGGGGCGAAAGCGAGATCGAGTACCGGGTGCGGGACCTGTTGAAAAACGAAAACCCCACCGCCGCCATCTACTGCAAGACCGGCGAAAGTGAGATCCGGATCACCGCCCGGGCCGCTACCGCCGGGCAGGGTGCGGAAATGTGCCGGGCATATGCCAAAAAGTTCTATGATATTCTGGGCGATGCGGTGTATGATGAAGATGTGCCCAGCCTGGCCCACACGGTGGTGCACACCCTGGAGGCCCAGGGCCGGACCATTGCCACCGCCGAGAGCTGCACCGGCGGCCTGATCGCCCAGCAGCTGACCGGGGTGCCGGGGGCCAGCAACGTCTTTGGCTATGGCTTTGTCACCTATTGGGAACAGGCCAAGGCCCGCCTGATCGGGGTGGACCCGGCGGTCATCCGGCGCTACAACGTGGTGTCGGGGCCGGTGGCGGCCCAGATGGCCCGGGGCGCCAAAGAGGTCTCGGGGGCGGATATCGCGGTGGCGGTCACCGGGCTGGCAGGCCCGGGCGGCGGCGACGCCGTGCGCCCGGTGGGCACCGTCTACATCGCGGGAGCCGGTCCGGCGGGGGTGTATGTGGAGAAATTCCACTATGTCCGGGCAGACCGTGAAAACATCCGCGCCCGGGCGGCCCACGCCGCCCTGGAGCTGGCGCTGCGGCTGGCCCAGGGCAAGGCTTCGGCGGGCTGTTACCGGCTGGAAGCCGGCGCCTGCGGGGATGCCCAGGCCCTGGAGGCCCTGAACGAGGCGCTGATCTTGTAACTTTAAAAACGACGGCAGGGGGTATGCGTGATGGCAGCGGCAAACGAGAGCCGGGTGCTCCGCTTTTTTGGGGTGGAACCGGCAGAGGTGGAACAGGCGGCAGCCGGGCTGGCAGGCCGGTGCGGCCTGGCCCATGTGGAAAGCCGGGCCCAGGGCGCCGAGACCCTGCTGGCCCTGACCGCGCCGCCCCGCGCGCTGCACCGGGCCGGGGAGCGGCTGCGCCGCGCCTTTGCCGGCGGGCTGTACGGGGCTGGGGGCGACACCCTGGCCGACTGCACCGCCCAGGCCCTGGTGGGGCGGGACAGGCTGCTGGCCTGCGCCGACCCCGAAGCCCTGGCCCTGCTGGCCTCCCGGCTGGAAGGGCGGCCCGGGATCAGCCGGGTGTTTGATTTTGGGGCGGGCAGCTGTCTGGACGCCGCTCTCATGGCCAAAGTGGATGCCCGGGTAAGCCGCGCTCCGGCCCAGGACCCCCTGACGGACAAACTGTGCCGGATGCAGGCCGCCGTCCATCTGACCCACGCCGACCTGGTGGCCGGCGTGCTGGCCCGGGATGGGGATACCCTGGTGCTGCTGGCCCGGCGCAAGGGCTGCTGGGTGTGCAGCGTGCCGCCGGAGGGCAGCCCCGCCCTCTGGCTGCTGGACATGATCCGGCGGGCCGCCAAGCGTCTGCCCCAGGCCAAGGGGGTCCGTTATTGCAGAGCGGGCCGCGCACACGGCGCTGCACGCCGCTGGCGGACGCGGCTGCTGCTGGCCCTTCTGCTGGCCGCGGCCGTGGGGCTGGTGCTGGCTTTGCAGGCTACCGGCGGGGACCTCTCTGCTCTGCCCCAGCTGCTGCGCAGCCTGGCGGGGGCATCCCAGCCGCCCGCCCACTCGGGAGCGATCTTTCTATAAACAAAAACAAAGGCCCCGCCTTCTTGGGAAGGCGGAGCTTTTTCTATGTTCAGAACTTTTTCCACGTCTCCGGGACGAACAGCATCAGCAGGGGGAACAGTTCCAGGCGGCCCGCCAGCATATCCACCGTCAGCACCAGTTTGGAAAAGCCCGAGTACAGCCCAAAGTTTGCCATAGGGCCCACCCCCTCCAGGCCGGGGCCGATGTTGTTGAAGGTGGCCGCCACGGCGGTGAAATTGGTCACCAGGCCCTGGCCGTCCAGGCTGACCAGCAACACCGACGCCCCAAAGATGATGAAATAGGCCGCCATGAACACGTTGGTGGAGCGCAGGGTATCCTGGTCCAGAGGCTTGCCGTCCACACGCACCGGCGCCACCACGTTGGGGTGCAGCGTCTGGGCGATCTCCTTGCGGATGCTCTTGGCCAGGATCATAAAGCGGCTGATCTTCATGCCGCCGCCGGTGCTGCCCGCGCAGGCGCCGATGAACATCAGCACCACCAGGATGCTCTTGGCAAAGGAAGGCCACTGGTCAAAGTCGCAGGAGGAGAACCCGGTGGTGGTGATGATGGACCCTACCTGGAAGGCGGCCTGCTGGATGGCGGTGAGGAGGTTGGGGAACAAATCGCGGATGTTCCAGCTGATGAGGGCGATGGCCGCAAAGACCACCCCCAGATACCAGCGCACCTCCTCGATGGCGGCGGCCTTGCGCCACTTGCGCCGCATCAGGTAGAAGTAGGCGCTGAAGTTGACGCCGAACAGGATCATAAAGACGGTGACCACCACCTGGATGTAGGTGGAATAGCTGGCCATGCTGTCATTCTTGATGCCAAAACCGCCGGTGCCCGCCGAACCAAAGGTGATCAGCAGGGTATCCATCAGGGGGCAGCCCCCTGCCAGCATAAAGATGATCTGCAGGACGGTCATGCCCAGGTAGATGCCATAGAGGATCTTGGCCGTGGCCTGCACCGAGGGCACCATCTTTTCCACCTGGGGACCGGGGCTCTCGGCCTTCATCAGGTTGACATGGCTGCCGCCGGTGAGGGGCAGCACAGCCAGCAGGAACACCAGGATGCCCATGCCGCCGATCCAGTGGGTGAAGCTGCGCCAGAACAAAATGCCCATGGGCAGGCTTTCCACGTCGGCCAGCACCGATGCGCCGGTGGTGGTAAAGCCGGACACCGTCTCGAACAAGGCCCCGATGGGGTCGGGGATGGCGCCCGACAGGACAAAGGGCACCGCCCCCATGATGCTAATAACGATCCAGGTCAGAGCGGCGGTGACGCAGCTCTCCCGCATGTAGAAGATCTTGCTGCGGGGCTTGATGCGGGTCAGCAGGCCCCCAATGACCAGGCACAGGGCGATGGTGAACAGGAACACCCCCAGGATATCCCACTCGCCGTACAGGACGCTGACTGCCGCCGGGAAGGCCATCAGCCCGCCCTCACACAGCAGGATGTAGCCCAGCAGGCGGAACACTATGGCATAGTTCATCGTGCGCCTCCCTGCCCGGCCACGATATCCCGCAGGTCATGCAGGCCGTGCTGCAGGGTGACCACAATGACGGTATCCCCCAGCTGGATGGTGTCGCCGCCCCGGGGAATGATGATCTCATCCCCCCGGGTGATGCAGCACAACAGCAGGTTGGGCTTGAGGTGCAGCTCGCTCAGGGGCACGCCGGTGGCGGCGCTGACTTCGTGGACGGTGAATTCCAGGGCTTCCACCCGGTCGTCCAGAATGCGGTACAGGGTCTTGACATTGCTGCCCGCCGCGTTTTGCAGGGCGCGGACATACTGCACCACAAAGTCGCAGGTCATGTATTTGGGGTAGATGATGCTGCCCAGGTCAAAGCTGGAGAGGATGTCATCAAACTCCAGACGGTTGATCTTGGTGACCAGTTTGGCTTTGGAGTGGTTGGAGGCGAACAGGGACAGCAGGATGTTCTCCTCGTCCATATTGGTCAGGGCCACAAAGGACTCGGCCGAGTCCAGCCCTTCGCTGAGCAGGAAGCCCCGGTTGGAGCCGTCCTCGCAGAGAATCTGGGCCTGGGGCAGTTCCTCGGCCAGGTAGTCGCAGCGCTCGAGGTCCCGCTCGATGATCCGCACCTTGATCTTGCTCTCCAGCAGGTACTGGCTGAGATAGAAGGCGATGGCGCCGCCCCCCACGATCATGGCGTTCTTCACCGGTTTGACCGGCAGGCCCAGCTTGACAAAGAACTGCTGGGCCTTCTCCTCGGTGGCCAGGAAGGTGACCAGATCCCCTTTGCGCAGCACAAAGCTGCCGTCGGGGATGGTGACGGTCTGCCCCCGCTCCACCGCGCACACCAGGATATCGCATCCCATCCGGGAAGGGATATCCCGAATGGGCATCCCATCCAGCTGGTCGGCCAGGGCAAACTTGATCAGCCGCACCCGGCCCCCCGCAAAGGTGTCGATCTTGCTGGCGCCGGGGAAGCGCAGCAGCCGGGAAATTTCCTTGGCGGCGGCCATCTCGGGGTTGATGATGGCCGAAATGCCGGTCTGCTGGCGGATGAAGTCCAGCTCGTGGCTGTACGACGGGTTGCGCACCCGGGCGATGGTATGGCGGCTGCCCGCCTTTTTGGCAAACATGCAGCAGAGCAGATTCAGCTCATCCGAGCCGGTGATGGCGATAAAGACGTCGGTGTCCTCGATGCCGGCCTCGTTCAGGGTGGTGATGGAGGAACCGTTGCCCACCACGCCCAGCACATCGTAAGCCTGTACGATCTGCTCCACGCGGGCCTTGTTGGTGTCGATCACCGTCACGCTGTGGCCTTCCTCACTGAGCTGGCGGGCCAGGGCTGTGCCCACTTTGCCGCCGCCCACAAGTATGATCTTCATACAAAAGCGTCCTTTCTATTCTCACGCAGGGCCGGCCCTTGCCTGTCGGCCAATGGATGGAATACACCTTATTCTAGCACAATCGGACCCAAAGGTCTATAAGCACATGGGTCGGACGGCAAAACGGCCAGCCCGGAAAGGAGCATCCCTCCCGGCTGGCCGTGGTATCGTTTGCAGTTTGGCCGCACTCACAGCCGGGGCGCGGGCCCGGTGGAACCCCGCAGGATCAGCTGGGCGTGCAGCAGCAGGCTGCTGATGGGCACTCCGTTCAAAAGGCTGTCCAGGGCATAATAGCCGCTCTTGCCGATCTGCAGCCGGTCCTGACGGATGGTGGTCAGGGGGGGCGAGGTGTGGGCGCAGAAAGGCAGGTCGTCAAAGCCGATGATGCTCAGCCGCTGGGGCACCTGGATGCCCAGTTCCAGGCAGCGGATCAGGGCGGTGTGGGCCAGCAGATCCGAGCTGCACAGCACGGCGGTCACCCCCATGTCCACCAGGCGGGGCAGATGGGTGTTGACGCACTCGGAAAAGGAGTAGGCATAGCCCGCCATCGACACCCCGCTAGGCAGCTTGCGGCGGCGTATCTCATGGAAAAAGCTCTTATACCGCACCTGGGTGATATGGGAACCCAGCGCCCCGCTGAGGTAGCCGATCTTCTGGTGGCCCATGCCGCACAGCGCGTTGACCGCCTGGCCGATGGCCTCGTTGTTGTCCACGCCCAGGGTGGAGATGGTGGGGTTGCCCAGGATCAGGTTGTCATACAGCACCGCCGGGGTGCGGCTGGTGGGAAATTCCTTCATCCAGGGGTCGTTCAGGGTGGCCCCCAGGATCAAGGCCCCCAGGTAGCCCTCCTGCAGCATGAAGGTGTCGTAGCTCACCGAGCGCTGCAGCTCCTTGCTCATATCCACCACGCGGACGCTGTAGCCGGAAGGCTCTGCCATCTGCCGGAAGCCGGCGATGACATCGTAGCCGAAATCCTCAGGCTTTGCGTAGTCCATGTTCTCGATCAGGACGCACAGGGTGCGCACCGCCCCCCGCCGGGCCCGGGTATAGCCCAGGGTGACGGCGGTCTCGAGGATGGTTTTGCGCAAAGTTTCGCTGATATCCGGCGCGCCGTTCAGGGCTTTGGACACCGTCCCCTTGGACACCCCCACTTTTTTGGCAATATCTTCCATAGTCGGCATCTGTTTGCACCTCCTTTCCGGCCGAAGATAGTCTTTTCATGGTTTTATTATACCCATCCCGGGTCCAAAAGGCAAATGCCGGAGCCTGTACGAAACCTCAAAAAAAGTTTCGTATTTTTGTGCATTGCAGTCGCCCGTTGTTAAATCGCCTGAAATCAATGGATTTTGGTTGTACATGATTCACAAAAAATTCACGATTTTCAAAAAAAGACTTGATTCTTAGCGCAATTGGGTTTATGATAATGTCAGCGCGAAACATTACGAAACTTCGCAACGCCCTTCGTACCCGTTTATGAGAAGCAAAAAGGAGGAATTGCTAATGCGCAAAAACTGGTCCGCTCCCCGCCTTCTGTCCAGAAGGGACTTTCTGCGCCTGTCTGCGGCGGCGGCCGGGACTGCCGCTGCGGGCGGCATGCTGAGCGGATGTTCCGAGGGCAGCGGCGAGAATGTCCGTCTGATGGTCTGGAGTCCGTCCCAGGACCAGGCCAAGGACAGCGGTGAATGGCTGCAGACCTGCTGCGACCGTTTTGCCGAGCTGCACCCCGAGTGGAACATCACCTTTGTCTATGGCGTCGCCGACGAGGCCGGTGCGGCAGGCACCGTCAGCCAGGATGCGGAGGCCAGCGCCGATGTGTTCATGTTCGCCAACGACACCCTCACCACCCTGACCGACGCCGGCGCCCTGGCCAAATTCGGCGGCATCTACGCCGACGAGATCAGCGCCAGCAACAGCCCCAGCCTGGTGGACAGCCTGACCATGGACGACTACATCTACGGCGTGCCCTTCACCACCAACACCTGGTTCATGTACTACGATAAGTCCACCTTCTCGGAGGACGACATCAAGAACCTGGACACCATGCTCACCAAGGGCGTGGTCAGCTTCCCCTTCACCAACTCCTGGTATCTGCCCGCCTTCTATTTCGGCAACGGCTGCACCCTGTTCGGGGACGGCACCCAGGAAGAGCTGGGCGTGGACTTTGCAGGCCAGAAGGCGGTGGACGTCACCAACTACCTGATCGACCTGTACAACAACCCCAACTTCACGGTGGACGCCGACGGTTCCGGCATGGCCGGCCTGCGCGACGGCAGCATCAAGGCCATCTTCACCGGCTCGTGGGACGCCGCGGCCATCAAGGAGATCCTGGGCGACAACATGGGCGTTGCGGCCCTGCCCACCTTCACCCTGAACGGGGAGGAAAAGCAGATGTACGCCTACGCCGGCAGCAAGGCCATCGGCGTCAACACCAACAGCAAGTACATGGTGCAGGCCATCCAGCTGGCCCTCTACCTGGGCGGCCCCGAGGCACAGCAGCTGCACTACGACCTGCGCACCGTCATCCCCTGCAACACCGAGCTTCTGGCCGACCCCGCCATCGCCAGCGACGAGCTGGTGGCCGCCCAGAACGACACCTTCGACCGCACCTCGATCCTCCAGCCTTTCGTCTCGGGCATGAGCAACTGCTGGACCCCGGTCGAGAACATGGGCAAGGGCATCCGCAGCGGGACCATCACCCACGACAACGCCGCTGAGCAGACCCAGGCCATGAACGATGCCATGAACAGCGACGGCATCTCATAAGGAAAGGGAGGATTCGTGCATGAATGCCACAAGTGCTTTAAAACTGCGCAGCAACACCCTCAAGATCGACAACCCCATCACCTGCATGGAAGCCATCAAGAACGGTGATATCTTCACCCGGCTGTCCATGGTGGTGATGGGCCTGGGCAATATGGTCCACGGCCAGGTGGTCAAGGGGCTGCTGTTCCTGGCAGCCGAGGTCGCCTACATCGCCTTTATGGTGACCAACGGCTTTTACAATCTGTCCATGCTGGTATCCCTGGGCAGCGTCGAGCGCCAGGAGGTCTGGAACGAGGAGCTCCAGATCTTTGAGTACACCCATGGCGACCAATCCATCCTGCTTTTGCTGTACGGCCTGGCCACCATCCTTGTGACCGGCGTCATGTTCTGGATCTGGCGCGGCACCCTCAAGAGCGCCTACAACGTCCAGCTGCAGGCCAAAGCCGGCAAGCACATCTTCACCTTCAGCGAGGACATCAAGGAGCTGTTCGACTCCAACCTCTACCGTCTCCTGATGACCCCCTCCATGTTCTTCATCACCGCCCTGACCATCCTGCCTCTGATCTTCATGATCTGCATGGCGTTCACCAATTACAGCAAGATCGACAACCACCTGGTCCTGTTCGACTGGGTGGGCCTGGACAACTTCCGCACCCTGTTCGACTCCAACTCGATCCTGGGCTCCACCTTCTGGAAGGTGCTGGGCTGGACGCTGGTGTGGGCCTTCTTTGCCACCTTCACCAACTACTTTGCAGGCATGATCCTGGCCATCATCATCAACCGCAAGGACACCAAGGCCAAGGGTTTCTGGCGTTTCTGCTTCGTTCTGCCCTGCGCGGTGCCCATGTTCGTCTCCCTGCTGATCATGCGCACCATGCTGCAGCCCGAAGGCGCTGTCAACGTGCTGCTGCGGCAGCTGGGCCTCATCGCGGACGGCGCGAGCCTTCCCTTCTTCACCGATCCCACCTGGGCCCGGGTGACCGTCATCCTGATCAACATCTGGGTGGGCGTGCCCTACACCCTGCTGCAGCTGACCGGCGTGCTGCAGAACATCCCCGCCGATCTGTACGAGGCCGCCACCGTGGACGGCGCCAACGCGGTGCAGACTTTCTTCCGCATCACCCTGCCCTATATGTTCTACGTCACCACCCCGTACCTGATCTCCACCTTCACCGGCAACGTCAACAACTTCAACGTCATCTACCTGCTGTCGGGCGGCGACCCCGTCACCGACCTGGCCTCCACCGCCGGCAGCACCGACCTGCTGGTCACCTGGCTGTACAAGCTGACCATCGACAAGCAGTACTACAATGTGGGCGCCGTGGTCGGCATCCTGACATTCATCATCCTGGCCATCGGCTCGCTGCTGACTTACCGCCGCAGCAAGTCCTACCGTGAAGAAGGAGGCATCTGAGCATGAGCAACAATGCAAAGCAGTTAAGTGCCAAACGCATCCGGACACGCAACAACGTCATCGTCTACATCGTCCTTTCCATCCTGGCGGTGATCTGGCTGTTCCCGGTGGCGTGGGTGGTCATGACCAGTTTCCGCGCCGAAAAGGGCAGCTACGTCTCCACCTTCTTCCCCAAGAGCTTCACGCTGGACAACTACATCAAGCTGTTCACCGATACGAGCCTGCTCAACTTCCCGCAGATGTTCATGAATACCCTGTTCATCGCCATCTGCTCGTGCATCCTCTCCTCGTTCTTTTTGCTGTCGGCTTCCTTCTGCCTGTCCCGGCTCAAGTTCAAGCTGCGCAAGCCCTACATGAACATGGCCATGATCCTGGGCCTGTTCCCCGGCTTCATGTCGATGGTGGCCGTCTACTTCATCCTGAAGGCCGTGGGCCTGACCGAGGGCAACAACGTCCGTCTGGCTCTGATCCTCTGCTACTCGGGCGGCGCGGCCCTGGGCTTCCAGATCACCAAGGGCTTCTTTGACACCATCCCCAAGGACCTGGACGAGGCCGCCATGCTGGACGGCTGCACCCGCTGGCAGATCTTCACCAAGATCACCCTGCCCCTTTCCAAGCCCATCGTCATCTACACCATCCTGACCTCCTTCACCGCCCCCTGGGTGGACTTCATCTTCGCCAAGGTCATCTGCCGGGCCAACGCCGACCAGTACACCGTCGCCATCGGCCTGTGGCGTATGCTTGAAAAGGAATACATCGACAGCTGGTACACCAGCTTCGCCGCGGGCGCGGTGCTGATCTCGATCCCCATTGCGATCCTCTTCCTCAAATTGCAGAAATACTACGTCAACGGCATGGCCGGTGCGGTCAAAGGCTGATCGGGTATCTCTGAGACACACACCCCTTCTGCAACACAGCAGCCGCCAGACCGTCACTCTCTGGCGGCTGCCCTTTTGTATACATATTATAAAGGACGGTAACCTGATCCATGCAAACTGCCACCCAGAACCCTGCGGCAGCTTCCGCCCGCCGCAGGATGTACGACTCCAAAGCATTCGAGGCCCAATACCACACCGACCAGCCTCTGGGCGCCCTGTGGACCCCCCAGGCCACCCGCTTTGCCCTGTGGGCCCCTACCGCCCGCCGCGTGGAGCTGTCCCTGTATGAGGATGGCTGCTCCGGCGCGCCCCAGCTGACCACGGAACTGGCGCGCGCCGGGCGGGGGGTCTGGCAGGTCCTGCTGGAAGGGGATCTGGACGGCCGCTACTACGATTTCTCCGTCACCGACAGCGAAGGCGTCACCCGCCGCACCGCCGACCCCTGGGCCAGGGCCTGCGGTCGGGACGGCGCCCGCAGCATGGTGGTGGACCTGCGCCGCACCGACCCCGAAGGCTGGCAGCAGGACGCGCCCCCGGCCCACGGCACGGAGGACATCATCTATGAGGTGCACGTCAAGGACTTCTCCCACGATCCCCACAGCGGCGTGCCCGAGGCGCTGCGAGGCAAATACCTGGCTCTGACCCTCAACGGCACCACCCTGGACGGGGACGGCATCCACCCCACCTGCATCGACTACCTCCGGCAGCTGGGGGTCACCCATGTGCAGCTGATGCCGGTGTACGACTTCGGTTCGGTGCCCGAAGGCCAGGGGGACAACTACAACTGGGGCTATGACCCGGTGAATTACAACGTCCCCGACGGCTGGTATGCCACCGATCCCGACGACGGCGCCGTGCGCATCCGGGAGCTGAAGGCCGCGGTGCAGGCTCTGCACCGCAACGGCTTCCGGGTGGTGATGGATGTGGTGTACAACCACACCTATAAGCTGGATTCCTGGCTGTGGCGCACCGAGCCCTGGTATTTCTACCGCCAGAACCCCGACGGCACCCCCGCCGACGGCTCGGGCTGCGGCAACGATCTGGCCAGCGAGCGCAGCATGTGCGCCCGCTACATCCTGGAATCGGTGCTGTACTGGGCCGAGGAATACCATATGGACGGCTTCCGCTTTGACCTGATGGCCCTGCTGGACACGGGCCTGATGAGCCGCATCCGCGCCGAACTGGACCGCCGCTACGGCAAAGGGGAAAAGATCCTCTACGGCGAGCCCTGGAGCGCCCACACCAGCGCCATGCGCCGGGGGGCCATCCCCTCGGGCAAGCGGGCCCTGCCCACCCTGGATGAGAACATCGGCGCGTTCTGCGACGCCACCCGGGACCTGGTCAAGGGGCATATCCTCCACGCCGAACGGCCCGGCTTTGTCAACGGCGGATCGGCCCGGCTGTCCGCCCTGGCCTCGGCCATCACCGGCTGGGCCGGGGTGCAGGGCGGGCGCTTTGCCTCCCGGGCCCCCTCCCAGACCATCAGCTATCTGTCCAGCCACGACGACTGGACCCTGTGGGACAAGCTGGTGATCACCATGGACCCCCAGCGCGGTTTTGACCAGCCCACCCCCGCCATCCTGCGGGCCAACCGCCTGGCCGCAGCCTTCTGCTTTGGCTGCCAGGGCCATTGGTTCCTGCTGGCCGGCGAGGAGTTCGGCCGCACCAAACAGGGCCTGCAGGACAGCTTCAACGCCCCCGCCGACCTCAACCGCCTGGACTGGACCCGGGCCTGGACCGGCCCCTGGCGTCAGCTGGCGGAATACTATCAGGGCCTGATGGCTCTGCGCAAGCAGCTGCCCGCCCTGTGCGACAAGAGCGAGGCGGCGCCCCGGCGGCTGCTGGGCGCCTGGAGGCCGGGCCGCCAGTGCGCGGCTTTCCTGCTGGACAACAAGGGGCACAGCCACTGGGATCAGCTGCTGCTGATCTACAACGCCGGCCGCGCCCGGCCCGCTCCTCTGCCCGCCGGGCAATGGCAGCTGCTGGCCGACGCCGACAGCAGCACCCTCTGGGCCGAAGCGCAGCCCACCCTGCTGCAGGACCAGGCCAAGCTGCCCGAAAGCGGGGCCCTGATCCTGGGGCGTATGCACCCATAACACGACAAGGAGCAACAAAACCTATGGATCTTCTTTTTGGAAGGCAGGATTTCGCCAGCGAAGCCTGCCAGCAGAACACCTTTTTGCTGACCAACGGCCTGGGGGGCTATTGCTCCCTGTCGGCGGCCTTTTCGGCCACCCGGGGGGATCACGCCCTGCTGATGGCCAGCCTGCGGGCCCCCACCGCCCGCTTTGACCTGGTGCACCGTATGTCCGAGCAGCTGACGGTGGGCCAGCAGACGGTCTGGCTGTCCACCCAGGACAAGGCCGGCTGTCCCGACGAGGACGGCTGGCGCCACCTGGTTCTGTTCGATGGGGACGGCCCCCGGTGGGTGTACGAGGTCGCCGGCGTCCGTGTGACCCGGCAGCTGGCCATGGACTATGGGCAGAACACGGTGGCGGTGCAGTACACCATCGAGAACCATAGCCAGGCCCCCTGCACCCTGACCGCCACCCCCTGGCTGCGGTTCATCCCCAAGGGGGGCCGCATGACCAGCCGCCGCCGCTTTGACTGGAGCGCCAGCCAGGTGCGCAGCGGCGGGCTCCGGCTTCGCTTTGCCGTGGAGGGAGGCATCGCGGAAGCCCTGCCCGACTGCCAATACGAGACGCTGCGGTTCCGTCACGATGCGCCCGACGGCCGCACCCCCACCGGCCTGTGCGGAGCGGCCGGGCGGTTCGTCTTTACCGCTGCGCCCGGGCAGACCCGTCCGTGCGCGGTGGTGCTGGGCACCGGCGCCGACCTGCCCACCGCGGGCGCCGTGCTGGCTTCCCAGGCCAGGCGCCGGCAGGAACAGGCCCGGGCGGCCGGGCTGCACACGGCGCTGGGACAGGCGCTGTCGGCGGCGGCCGACGCCTTTATCGTGGAGCGGGCCTCCACCCAGGGCAAGACCATCGTGGCGGGCTACCCCTTCTTCACCGACTGGGGCCGCGACACCATGATCGCCCTGCCCGGCTGCACCCTGTCCACCGGCCGCTATGAGGACGCCAGGAGCATCCTGCGCACCTTTGCCGCCAACGAACGGGACGGCCTGCTGCCCAACCTCTTTCCCGACCAGGACGCACAGCCGCAGTACAACACGGCGGACGCGGCCCTGCTGTTCATCAACTGCCTGTGGCTGTACTACACCCGCACCCAGGACGATGCCTTTGTAGCCGAGATGTGGCCCTGCGCCGCCCGGATCGTCCAGTGCTACCGGCAGGGCACCAGCCATGGCATCCACATGGACGCCGACGGCCTGCTGTGCGCCGGCGAGGGCCTGGACCAGGTGACCTGGATGGACGTGCGGATCGGCACCCATCTGCCCACCCCACGCCACGGCAAGCCGGTGGAGATCAACGCCTACTGGTACAACGCCCTGCGCATCATGGCCCGGCTGGCGCCCCTGGCCGGCGCCGACGGTGGCCCCTACGCACAGCTGGCCGCGCAGGCGGGGGCCAGCTTCCGCCAGGCTTTCTGGATGCCCGGGGAGCAGCGGCTGCGGGACGTCATCAGCCCCCAGCCCTCCCCTGCCGACACCCAGCTGCGGTGCAACCAGATCTGGGCCGTATCCATGCCCTTCACCCCCCTCACCCGGGACCAGGCCGCCGGGGTGGTGCGCAGCGTCCGTCAGGCTTTATGGACCCCCTGCGGCCTGCGCACCCTCGACCCCGCCGACCCCGACTTCCACCCCGTCTACGGCGGGCCCCAGAAGGTGCGGGACATGGCCTACCATCAGGGTACGGTCTGGCCCTTCCCTCTGAGGGGCTATTACCTGGCCGAGCTGCGGCTGGGCGGCTTTGACGAGGCCAGCTGCGCCCGGGTCCGCCAGGACCTGGAAGCCCTGACCCCCGCCCTGCGGGAAGGCTGCCTGGGCCACCTGCCCGAGATCTACGACGGCGGCACGCCGGGGGCCTCCCGCGGGTGCTTTGCCCAGGCCTGGAGCGTGGGCGAGCTGCTGCGGGTCTGTGAGGCGCTGGAGCGTCCCCAGGCCGCGGGCCTGGAGGGCGGCTGGGCCCAGGCGTGAGATATCCTGCTCCTTTTGTCCATTTATTGATAGGATGTGGCGGTTTTCGCATTGAATTATCCGGCGTTCCATAGTATCCTTATTCTGCAAAAATGAGAAGGTAACGGAAGGGTTTCGATAAGGAGGTTCCCCTATGATGGATCTAGCCGCCATTTTCCACCAGGCGCGGGTGCCCATGTGCTGCGCCCTGGATCAAGACACCCTGCAGATCACCCTGCGCACCGGTCTGGAAGTGGACAGCGTCCAGCTGATCTACGCCGACCCCTACGAGGCCGGCATTGCCGGGGGCGAGGAGAGCTGGGAAGGCCGCCGGATGGCCATGCAGCCATCCTTCCGGCTGGAGCACAGCCGCCTGTGGCAGGCCGTGCTCCGCCCGCCCTACCGCCGGCTGCGCTACTGCTTCGCCCTGCAGCAGGGCCAGGAGACCTGGTACTACTACGAGGACGGCCTGCGTCCGGTGCTGCAGCTGGACGCCCGTGTGCAGTGCTTCGCCATGCCCTGGATGAATCCCGCCGACTGCATCGCCCCGCCCGACTGGGTGCGGCACACCGTCTGGTATCAGATCTTCCCCGACCGGTTCTGCCGCGGCGGCAGCGGCCGGACGGCGGACCAGCCCTGGCGCAAAGGCCCCGTCACCAACGCCCAGCGCTTTGGCGGGGATCTGGCGGGCATCACCGCCAAGCTGCCCTATCTGGCCCGGCTGGGGATCAGCGGCCTGTACCTCAACCCTATCTTTCTGGCCGCCAGCGTCCACAAGTATGACACGGCCGACTACACCCGCATCGATCCCGATTTCGGCTGCGAGGAGGATTTCCGCCGGCTGGTGCACGCCGCCCACGACCAGGGCATCCGGGTGATGGTGGACGCGGTGTTCAACCACTGCGGCCCCCACTTCGGCCCCTGGCGGGACGTGGTGGCCCATGGGCCCCACTCCCCCTACTGGAGCTGGTTCTTCGTCCATCGGTGGCCCTTTGAGGAGGGCGACACCCGGGACGGCCGGTACTACTCCTTCGCCTTCCACGGCGGGATGCCCAAGCTGAACACCAACCTGCCCGCCGTCCAGGATTATCTGATCGGGCTGTGTGAAAGCTGGGTGCGCCAGTACGACATCGACGCCATCCGCTTTGATGTGGGCAACGAGATCTCCCACGATTTCCTGCGCAGGCTGCGGGTCCGGCTGAAGGCCATCAAGCCCGGCCTCTATCTGCTGGGCGAGATCTGGCACGACGCCCCGGCCTGGCTGGAGGGGGACGAGTACGACGCCGTCATGCACTATCCCCTGCAGAGCGCCCTGCGCCGCTTCTTTGAGGACGAGAGCCAGCCCGCCCAGGCCTTTGGCTGGGATGTGGCCCGGTGTATGTCGGTGTACGCCCCCCAGGTCAACACCGCCCAGTTCATCCTGCTGGACTCCCACGACACCATCCGGCTGCGCAGCCGGGTGCGCAGCGAGGACGAGTACTGGCAGCAGCTGGCGGCCCTGTTCACCCTGCCGGGCAGCCCCTGCGTCTATTACGGCACCGAGGTGGTGCTGGAAGGCGGGCCTGACCCCGACTGCCGCCGCTGTATGCCCTGGGACGAACTGGACACCCCCGCAGGCCAGGCCTCCTGCCAGACGCTGCGCGCCCTCATCGCCCTGCGCCGGCAGGAACCCGCTTTGCAGGGCGGGGAGATCGCTTTCCTGGACGGGCCCGACCGGCTGGTGCGCTACCGCCGCGGCAGCGTCCGTCCGCTGGAAGTCTGCCTGAACGCAGGCCGGGAGCCCGAAGCGCCGGCTCCCACAGGCGAGGTGCTGTTCGCACGGGGCTGGGACGGGAGCCGGCTGGCCCCGGGCGGCGTCCTGATCTGCCGCGTCTGATCCATATCATACAATAAGGAGCGTTTTTATGATCGATTTCAGCAAAAAGGACTGGTGGAAGGAAGCCGTCATCTACCAGATCTATCCCAAGAGCTTTCAGGATTCCAATGGGGACGGCATCGGTGACCTGCCGGGCATCCTGTCCCGGCTGGACTACCTGCAAAAGCTGGGGGTGAACGCTTTGTGGATCAGCCCGGTGTTCGCCTCTCCCCAGGTGGACAACGGCTACGATGTCTCCGACTACCGCGCCATCGATCCCATGTTCGGCACCATGGAGGATATGCGCACCCTCATCCGGGAGGCGGGGGCCCGGGGCATCGGCATCCTGCTGGATCTGGTGCTCAACCACACCAGCGACCAGCACCGCTGGTTTCTGGAGGCCTGCAAGGGCCGGGATAACCCCTGCCACGATTATTACATCTGGCGGGACGGCCAGCCCGGCGTCCTTCCCAACGAGATGCGCGCCGCCTTTGGGGGGCCTGCCTGGACCTATGTGCCCCAGCTGGGCCAATACTACTTCCATCAGTTCGCTCCCCAGCAGCCCGACCTGAACTGGGAGAACCCCGCCGTCCGCCAGGAGCTGTACGCCATGATCCGCGCCTGGATGGCCGAGGGGGTCAAGGGGTTCCGGCTGGACGTCATCGACCAGATCGCCAAGGACCCCGACCGCCAGATCACTGCCAACGGCCCCCGGCTGATGGAGTTCCTGCACGAACTGAACCGGGAGACCTGGGGCGGGGCCAACCTTGTGACGGTGGGCGAGGCCTGGGGCGCGGATATCCCCCGGGCCCGGCAGTACAGCGCCCCCGACGGCAGCGTGTTCAGCATGGTGTTCCAGTTCGAGCAGATGTGCCTGGACCACGAGGCCGACAAGTGGGTGCCCAAAGCCATGGCCCTGCCCGAGCTGAAGGCCAGCATCGCCCGCTGGCAGCAGGGCCTGCACGGCTGCGGCTGGAACAGCCTGTTCTGGGACAACCACGACCTGCCCCGCATCGTCAGCCGCTGGGGCGACGACGGCCAAGCCCGGGTGGATTCGGCCAAGGCCCTTGCGGTGGCGCTGCACGGCCTCCAGGGCACCCCTTATATCTACCAGGGCGAGGAGCTGGGTATGACCAACGCCCCCTATCCCGTGGAGGACCTGCGGGATGTGGAGAGCATCAACGCTTACCACGAGCTGGTGGACGGAGGCAAGAGCCCCGAGGAGGCCCTGGCGCTGATCCACCGGATGATGCGGGACAACGCCCGCACCCCCATGCAGTGGACCGCCGGGGAGAACGCCGGCTTCACCACCGGCACCCCCTGGATGCGGGTCAACCCCAACCACACCGTCATCAACGCCGAGGCCGCCCTGGCTGACCCGGACTCGGTGTTCCACACCTATCGGAAGCTGATCGCGCTGCGCAAGGCATACCCCGTCTTTGTGGAGGGGGATTTCACCCTGCTGTGCCCCGAGGACCCGCAGGTGTTTGCCTATCTGCGCCGGGGCGCGGGCCAGGAGCTGCTGGCCGCTGTCAACCTCAGCGGCAAGCCCGCCGCTTTCGCCCTGCCCGAGGCCTTCCGGGGCTGCCAGCCCCTGCTGGCCACCCAGGGCACGCCCGACAGCGGTGTGCTGCGCCCCTGGGAGGCTCTGCTCTACCTGCGTGACGCGATCTGAGAACGTTATCACCAACGTTACAAACAAGGGAGGGTTTCACCATGGAACTCAAACAGCAACTGTCCGCCATCACCAATGCCCGCTTTGGCTGCGGGCCCGAGGGGTGCACCGACGCCCAGCTCTACCAGGCCCTGCTGACCCTGACCCAGCAGCTGGCAGCCGGCCGGCCCGCACCCAAAGGTCCGCGCAAGCTCTATTACTTCTCGGCTGAATTCCTGATGGGCAAACTGCTCAGCAACAACCTGCTGGCCCTGGGCCTCTTTGAGCCCGTGCGCGCCCTGCTGGATGCGATGGGCCGCAGCCTGGCCGCTCTGGAGGAGTACGAGCCCGAGCCCTCGCTGGGCAACGGCGGCCTGGGCCGTCTGGCTGCCTGCTTTTTGGACTCCATCGCTGCTCTGGGCCTGCCCGGGGACGGCGTGGGCCTGAACTATCACTACGGCCTGTTCCATCAGAAATTCGTGGACCGCAGGCAGCAGGAGCAGCCCGACCCCTGGATCCAGCCCGAAAGCTGGCTGCTGCCCACCGGAAAGAGCTACACCGTCCCCTTTGGCGGCTTTGATCTGGAGGCCGTGCTGTACGACATCGCCATCCCCGGCGCCCGGAGCGGCATCGCCAACCGGCTGCACCTGTTCGATGTCACCGACCCGGCCCAGCCCCCCGCCAACGGCATCGACTTTGACAAGCGGGATATCCCCCACTGTCTGACCGCTTTCCTCTACCCCGACGACAGCGACCGGGACGGTCAGCTGCTGCGGGTGTACCAGCAGTACTTTATGGTCTCGGCCGGCGCACAGCTGATCCTGGATGAACTGGAGGCGCAGGGCTTTGGTCCCGAGACCCTCAGCCAGCATGTGGCCATCCAGATCAACGACACCCATCCCTCCATGGTCATCCCCGAGCTGATCCGTCTGCTGACCGGCAGGGGCCTGACCTTTGACGAGGCGGTGGAACAGGTGGAACAGACCTGCGCCTACACCAACCACACCATCCTGGCCGAAGCCCTCGAGAAGTGGCCGCTGGACTATCTGCAGACGGTGGCCCCCCAGATCGTACCCATCATCCGGGAGCTGGACAGCCGGGCGCGGCAGCGCAGCAGCGACTCCCGGGTGGCCATCCTGGACGATGCCGGCCGGGTGCACATGGCCCACATGGACATCCACTACGGCCATTCGGTGAACGGCGTGGCCGCCCTCCACACCGAGATCCTCAAATCCAGCGAGCTGAAACCCTTCTACGACCTCTATCCCGACAAGTTCAACAACAAGACCAACGGCGTCACCTTCCGCCGCTGGCTGGAGGTGTGCGACCCGGCCCTGTCCCACTGGATCACCCAGCGGATCGGCGACGGCTGGACCCGCGACCCCGAGGAGCTGGAAAAGCTGTTGCCCTTTGCCGAGGACGCCGACAGCCTGAACGCCCTGCTGGAGGTCAAGCAGCACAACAAGCGCAAGCTGCAGGCCCTACTGCGGCAGCGCCAGGGCGTGGAGGTGGACGAGAACTCCATCTTTGACATCCAGGTCAAGCGTCTGCACGAGTACAAACGCCAGCAGATGAACGCTTTGTGGGTCATCTACAAATACTGCCAGATCAAAGGCGGCAACCGTCCGGCCCGGCCCATCACGGTGCTGTTCGGCGCCAAGGCGGCCCCCGCTTACACCATGGCCAAGAACATCATCCATCTGATCCTCTGCCTGCAGGCCCTCACCGAGTCCGATCCCGATGTCCGGCCCTGGCTGCACGTGGTGATGGTGGAGAACTACAACGTCAGCTGGGCCGAGGCCCTCATCCCCGCCTGCGACATCTCGGAGCAGATCTCCCTGGCCTCCAAGGAAGCCAGCGGTACCAGCAACATGAAGTTCATGGCCAACGGCGCCGTCACCCTGGGCACCATGGACGGCGCCAATGTGGAGATCGCCGGCCTGGTGGGCCAGGACAACATCTTCACCTTCGGCGCTTCCAGCGACGAAGTCATCGGGCTGTATGCCAACGGCGGCTATCATCCCCTGGATCACTACCACCGTCCCGGCATCGAATATCTGGTGGACTTCCTGCTGACCCCCCAGATGCTGTCCATCGGCGACCCCCAGATGCTGTGGGCGCTGTGGAACGACATGAAGTACAAGGACTGGTTCATGGCCCTGCTGGATGTGGAGAGCTATATCGCCGAGAAGGAGCGCGCCCTGGCCGCCTATGAGGACCGCACCGCCTGGGCCAAAAAGATGCTGGTCAACATCGCCCGGTCGGGCTACTTCTCCTCCGACCGCACCATCGCCCAGTACGATGCCGATATCTGGCACCTGCGCCCCGCCAAGGATTGATTTCAACCAAAAAGAGCCGGAAGGCTGTGGAACGTTCCGCAGCCCTCCGGCTTGTTTTTTCAGCAAAGACTTAATTTGTTTGAGCCAGCAGCACTTCGGCCAGCATCCCGTACACCGCCTCGTCCAGGTGCATGGTCTGCAAAACGCCCAGCAGGGCGGCAGCGCTCATGCCGCCGTGCAGATAGCCGAAGATCTGCTCTTTGAGGTCGTACTTCATCTCTGCCTGGTACAGCAGGCGGTACAGCTGCCCTTCCAGGTCGTTGGGCAGCAGCCTGGGGGCCGCGCCGAACTGCACCTGCAGCCGGTCCTCCGGCCGGATGGCCGGGGCTTCCAGGGTGAGGATGTGCTTTTCGGGGTCATAGGACACCGCGGCCTCTGCCTCCTGCCCGTTGCACAGCAGCCGGGGCGCCTCGGGGCCCACCCCATAGAAGCAGAACGCATAGCTCCGCCGAGCGGGCACCACCGGCCGGTTGCCCTCCACCGGCCCAACGGTCAGACAGCCGGCCTCCTGCTCCCAGGTCATGCGGGTGACGGCAAAGCTGCCCTCTGTGGGGACGCTGATGCCGTCGTCCTCGTACAGCTCGAAGGTGCCGTCCGCCCCCGGGAACACCCGCACTTCCATGCAGGCGGGGTTGTCGGTGCTGCTGCCCGGCTGCAGCCGGGCCATGGGCAGGATAGCCCCTGCCCTGGCCAGCACCGGGATATCCTCCAGGCTGCGGTAGAGCGTCAGCTTGCGGCCGCCGTCGTAGATGCGGCCCTCGAACAGGTCGAACCAGCGGCCCGCGGGCAGCCAGGCTTCGAAGGGGGCGGCGCCTGCCTTTTTGTCCATGGGGGTGGTGATGGGGCAGACCAGCAGCTGGGTGCCGAAATAGTACTCGTTGGGCGCGCTGTATGCCTCGGCGCGCTGGGGCTCCAGGTAATACAGGGGCCGGATGAGGGGCTGGCCCTGACGGCTGGCCAGCACGTTCATGGTGTAGAGATAGGGCACCAGCTGGTGGCGCAGACGCAGATAGCGCTTCATCACGGTCTGGGCGATGAGGTTGTAGTTCCAGGGCTCCTTGCCGGTAAAGCGGCTGTTGGAGCTGTGCAGCCGCATGATGGGAGAGAACACGCCGAACTGCACCCACCGGGTGGACAGCTCATCGTCCTTGCTGCCCTGCATATGCCCGCCGATGTCATGGCTCCACCAGCCGTAGCCGATGTTGCTGGCGTTGGCGGTGAAGTAGGGCTGGAAATCCAGCGACTTCCACGAGATGATGGTATCCCCCGAGAAGCCGATGGGGTAGCGGTGGCTGCCCGGCCCGCTGTAACGGGAGAAGGTCAGTCCGCGCTTGCCGCCCCGCATACTGTCCAGGTAGTGGTAGTGGTTCAGCATCCAGAGGGGGTCCAGCCCGGGGATGCGGGTGCGGGTGCCCTGCTGCCAGTCCACCCACCAGAAGTCCACCCCCATCGCCTCGTTGGGATGGTGCAGGTATTGGAAATAGGCCTCCAGAAAGGCCGGGTCGGTGCTATCGAAGGGGATGGGTTCCTCCTTGCTCCAGTCCAGCCCCAGGGCCTGGGCCATGGGCCGGTAGGCCTCCTCAAAGGGGCGCACTCCGTCGGCGGGGTGGACATTGAGGGTCACTTTGAGGCCGTGCCGATGCAGCCAGCCCATGAACTCGGCCGGATCGGGGAAAAGTTCCCGGTTCCAGGTGTAGCCGGTCCAGCCGCTGCCGTACTTGGGGTCCACGTCCACCAGATGCCAGTCCATATCGATGACCGCCACCGAGAAGGGGATCTGCTCGGCCTCAAACCGCCGGATCAGCGCCTTGTATTCCTGCTCGTCGTAGCGGTGGTAGCGGCTCCACCAGTTGCCGAACACGAACCGGGGCAGCAAAGGCACCGGGCCGGTCAGGTGGTAAAAGTCCCGCAGGCAGTCCTGGTAGGCGGGGCCATAGCCAAAGAAATACAGGTCGGTCCGCTCCCCCTGGCGGGGCTCCACCCAGCCGTCGGAGCGGATCAGCAGAGACTTGCTGTCATCCAGCACCCCAAAGCCGCCCCAGCGGGACAGCAGGCCGTGCTCCAGAGGGATGGCGCCGTCGGCGGTATCCAGCGTCCGGGCGGTGCCGCCCAGGTCCTCCACCTCGTCCCCATAGTGCCACACGCCATTGTGGCTGCCGCCCTTGGCCTTGACGGTGACGGACAGCCCGCTGGGGGAAAACTTCTGCTTGTCGTACAGCAGCTGCACCCCTTCGGTGACGATCTTGAGGGTGTCCTCCGTCTCAAACACCTGGAACGCAGGGGTGGCAAAATCCCGGTTGAGAACGCACTGGGTGGGCCGGTCCTCAAAAACGCCGTCCTCGCTGTACTCCAGCCGGAACAGACGCGGGGTCAAAACACTGATGCGATACCGCTCCCCCTGCACCACCGACGCGGTCGGGCACAGAGGATGACTTTCGATCCGATACAGTTCTTCCATATGCAGCATCCTTTCCTTCTTATCCGGTGGGGCGTCCGCCCCCTCCGCAGCCCTATTATAGCAGATAGCGGCCCTTCCTCCAAGACAAAGTTTCGAATTGTTTCGCCGCTTTTGCCAAAGCCGCCCGCCTGCGGTCTTCCGCCTGGCGCAGCGCATCATTTATTTGTTTTTTGTATACACCTGTCCGCCTTTTTGTGCTATACTGATTTTATAGAAATGTCTTATCCATGTCCTGGGCTGCCGGCCGTTCCCGGCGGAAGGCGCCTGCACGTTTTTTCGATCCGCCAGGCCCTGTGTGCCATCGTTTTCCGCCTGCCGGGCATCGAAAGGAAAGAAGTGTTGTTTGTCTTATGGAAGATCCTGCTGTGACCACCGTCCCGCCGGAGGGACTGCCGCCTCAGTATGAGGAGCTGTTGCTCCGCGCCTCTTACGACGCGCTCTCTGGCCTGCTCAACCGCGGCGCCATGGAGCAGACCATCCATCAAAGGCTCGAGGAACTTGGCCCCGGGCATCCCTGCGCCCTTTTCATCGTGGACCTGGACGACTTCAAAAAAGTCAACGACACCCTGGGCCACCGGGCCGGGGATGAGGCCATCCGCCAGTCGGCCGCCATCCTCGCCAGCATCTTCCGCGTGCACGACATCATCGGGCGGCTGGGCGGCGATGAGTTCGCGGTCTTTCTGTCGGGGGACGGCCTGAACGAGCGGGTGCTGCTGCGCAAGGCCGCCCAGATCTGCGACCGGGTGCAGCTGTCCCTGGGGGACAACGGGACCGTCATCCTGACCGCCAGCGCCGGAGGGTGGATGGGGGACAGTTCCCAGAGCTTCGAGACCATGTACCAGGCCGCCGACCAGGCCCTCTACCGGGCCAAGGAGGCGGGCAAGCACCGCTACTGCCTCAAGTCCAACGAGAGCTACCAGTCGGGCGGGGAGGAAGCCCCCCGCCCCGTGGCCGCCATCCCCCTGAACATCCTGCTGGAATCGATGGCCACCGGGGTGGCGCTGGTGGAGATGGCCTCCCAGCCCCGGCTGATCTATGTCAGCCCCAGCTTCTGCCGCCTGGTGGGGGCGGACCCCGGCGCCTATTCCCTGCCCCTGCCTCTGTCGGCCCTGATCCATCCCGACGACCTGCACGGCCTCATCCAGGCCTTCCAGGAGGGGGGGCGCCTGGGCCAGCCGGCGGAACATACCCACCGCATCCAGTCGGCGGACGGGCGGCGGTGGCTGTGGTGCCACATCCGCGCCGTGCCCATCCCCTACGACAGGCCCCTCCCGGTGCTGCTGGTCACCGCCAGTGACGTATCGGCCTACAAGACCAGCCAGCTGCAGCTGGAGGAATCCAACCAGCGGCTGCGGGCAGCCTTCGACCAGGTGGCCCAGCAGCTGTGGGAGGTGGACCTTTCCACCCGGACCTTGACCCTGTACGGGCGCGGCTCCGGCAGTCCGGACCAGACCTTCCGCTTCCCCGACCAGATGGTGGAAAGCGGGCTGATCCATCCCCGCACGGCAGAGCCGTTCCGCCGCTTTGCCCGGGAGCTGTTCACCGGCCAGGCCCAGGGCTTTGGCAATTTCATCCTGCGCAGCCATACCAACGAGTGCTTCCGCTGGACCTCCCTGTCCTACCAGATGATCTTCGACGAGATCGGCCACGCCGTCCGGGCCGTGGGCGTGGCGGAGGAGCTGCGCAATACCTTCAAGCGCCTCAACCCCTACCGCAATCCCAAGGGGGTGATCCCCGAGGTCATGCTGGCCAGCCTGACGGCCGAGATGCGCCTGGACCTGACCCAGGACACCATCCTGGAACTGTGGATCGAGGGCAAGGACCTGACCGCCGACTACCAGCAGACCAGCTGCACCCAGCTGCTGCGGGCCATCAAGGAGCGCCTGTGCCGGGACAACAGCGTCAACGGGGAGGACGATTTCCCCGCCTGCTTCTCCCCCGCCCAGATGCGCGTCCTCTACCGGGAAGGGCGGCGGTGGCTGTCCGCCGCCTATATGCGCGCCGACGCCGGGGGCAACCTGCGCCGGGTGCGCCATGTGCTGCACCTGACCGAGGACGGCCGCACCCACCACATCCAGGCGGTCGCCTGCATTTTGCAGATGCAGCTGCCTCCCGCCTGGGAACAGGCCGTGGCCGGCCAGAGCGGCGCCTGCGACCCTGTCACACGTCTGTACACCAAGCAGTCGATGCAGCACGCCATCCAGGCCATGATCCAGGCGGGGGCTGCCCCCGAGGCGGCGGCTGTCTTTCAGATCATGGGGCTGGCCGTCCGCCCCGGGGAGGACCCCCTGCCCGCCCGGCAGGCCCGCAGCGGCATTGCGGCGGCCCTGTCGGCGGCGCTGGGCGGCAGCTGCCTGCTGGCGCAGTACGGACCGGACCAGATCCTGGCGCTGTTCCCCCAGCAGGCTTCCAGGGAGGACCTGCACCGCCGCTTTGAGGAGGCCTTTGCCTTTGTGCGGCTGGTGGTCAACGAGGGCACCCCGCTGGGCCGGCTGCGCTTTGTGGCGGGCATCGCCCTGCGCACCGAGGACAAAACCGACTGCGACGGCCTGATCAGCCGGGCCCTCTACGCCTGCAGCCTGTGCTGGAACGCGCCGGTGGACATGGCCGTCTTTGCACAGGAGAAGGAGGACCACAGCTGGACCCAGCTGCAGGAGGCCGGCCGGTCGGACGACCAGGTCTCGGTGGGGCCCGGAGAGCCGGGCCGTCCCCTCTCGGAGGGGGAAAAGGATGTGGCGTTCAGCTGTATGTCCGCCATGCTGAACGCAGGCTCCCTGGAGGCTTCCATCCACGGGGTGCTGCAGAACCTGGGCACCTATTACCAGGCCGACCGGGTCTACATCCTCACCCTGGCCCAGGACAGCCGGGTGGTGGCCATGCCCTATGAGTGGATCAGCCCCAGCAAATACAGCATCCAGCAGACGGTGTCGGGGATGCAGCTGAGCCGCTTCCCGCTGCTGGAGCGCTGCGTCCGGGAGCAGGCCCCCGTCTTTCTCACCCGGCGGCTGGCCGCCTCGGTGCAGGGCGCGGGCCAGCCCGACCCGCCCGGCCAGTGGCACTTTGCCGCCTTTCCCCTCATCCGGGGCCAGCAGGTGGACGGTTTCCTGTGCATCGAGAACGCCCGCCAGTACCCCGCCGACGCCGCCCTGTCCAGCATCCTGATCCCCTATGTGCTGCGGGAACCCGACCGTTTCAAGCGCAGCGGAGGCATCTCGGGGGACGTGGGCCAGCTGATGGGGATGCCCGACCTGCGCGCCTACATGGGCGCCATCTACTCCGTCCATTCCGGCCATTATGTCTCGCTGGGGGCGGTCTGCCTGGATATCCCGGGCCTGGCGGCCATCAACGGCACCATGGGGTTTGAATACGGCAGCAAAATGCTGTGGTATGCCTCCAAGTCCCTCACCGATGTGTTCGGGCCCTCGATGCTGTTCCGCACCGGAGAGGCGGAATTTGTGGCCCTGCTGCCCAACACCACCCGCCAGGTCTTTCTGGGCCGGTGCGGGCGGCTGCGCTCCATCCTGCAGCGGCGTTACCCCCGGGACATCCGGATGGGCTGCGCCTGGGCCGACAAGGACTTCACCGGCAAAAAGCTGGTGGAGGTGGCCCGGCAGAACATGGCCCTGGAGCCGGCCCACGCCCTCGAGCCCCCCGCCCTGCAGCTCCAGCAGACGGGTCCGACCCTTTTGACCCTGGCCGGCGGCTACCAGGCGACGGTCTACTACCAGCCCAAGGTGGACCTGTACACAGGCCGGCTGGTGGGAGCCGAGGCCCTGGTGCGCGGCATCGACCGCAGCGGCAAGGTGGCCTCCCCTTCCGCCCTCCTCCCCGAGCTGGAGGAAAACGGCGGCATCCGGGAGCTGGACCTGTTCGTGCTCAACGAGGCGCTGCGCCAGGTCGATCGGTGGCGGCAGGCCGGTTTCGGCGTCCTGCCGGTGTCGGTCAATTTTTCCCGGGTGACGCTGCGCTCGGGTTCCATCCTGGCTTCCATCCTGGCCCTTCAGAGCCGCTATCCCCAGCTGCCCGCCTCCGCCCTGGAGCTGGAGCTGACCGAGCAGGCGGACGTTTTGCAGACCGCCCAGATCCGGGAGCTCATCGAGCGGTTCCGCTCCTACGGGCTGCGGGTCAGTCTGGATGACTTCGGGGCCCGGTATGCCAACCTCTCCCTGTTCACCAGCGTATCCTTTGACACCGTCAAGCTGGACCGCAGCCTGACCATCCAGCTGCCCGAAAATCCCATCAGCCGGATGCTGGTGCGGGACATCGTCCAGATGTGCCAGGCCCGCCGGATGACCTGTCTGGCCGAGGGGGTGGAGACCCCCGAACAGATCGCCGCCCTGCTGGACGCCGGGTGCAGCTACGCCCAGGGCTATTATTACGACCCGCCCCTGCCCGCGGCGGAATTTGAAGAAAAATACCTGCGGCCCCATGGCGGCCCGTCCCCGTCCGACCGCACCCAGGACTTTACAAGGCAAGAAGGAGAAAAAAATGAGCAATCCTGACGACACCCGCATCCCCGCCACCATCATCGGCATCGGCGCGTCCGCCGGCGGGCTGGAGGCCCTGCAGCAGTTCTTCGACTATATGCCGGCCGACAGCGGGCTGGGCTTTGTGGTGGTCCAGCACCTCTCCCCCGATTACAAGAGCCTGATGGCGGACATCCTTGCCAAGCACACCGAAATGCCGGTGCGGCAGGCCGAGGACGGCATGCCCGTCCGGCCCGACCATGTCTATCTGATCCCGCCCAAAAAGAATCTGACCATCCAGAGCGGCCGGCTGGTGCTGTCCGACTACGACCCCAGCGCCCTCAACCACCCCATCGACCTGTTTTTCAGTTCCCTGGCGGAGGAGAAGAAGGAGCACGCCATCGTGGTGGTGCTGTCGGGCACCGGCACCGACGGCACCAACGGGGTCAAGGCGGTGAAGGAGCGCGGGGGCCTGGTCATTGCGCAGGCGCCCGAGAGCGCCAAATTCGACGGGATGCCCCGCAGCGCCATCAGCACCGGCCTGGCCGATTTCATTCTGTCCCCCCAGGAGATCGCGGAGGAGATCCTCAACTTTTCCCTGACGCCGGCTCTGCTGCGCCGCCCGGGGGACGCGGCCCTGTCGGAGGAGGATGAGCTGTTCTCGGAGGAGGAGACCCTCTCCCACATCTACGCCATCCTCAAAAACGCCAGCGGCATCGACTTCACCTACTACAAGCGCTCCACCATCCTGCGGCGGATCGAGCGGCGGATGCTGGTGACCCACACCGCCACCCTGGCCGATTTTGCGCGGCTCCTGGGGGATTCGGCCGACGAGGTGCACACTTTGGTGAAGGAGATCCTCATCGGCGTGACCAACTTTTTCCGGGACCCCGCCTTTTTTGAAAAGCTCAAGTACAACGCCATCTACAAGATCGTGGAGCGGGCCGCCGAGGATGAACCCATCCGTGTATGGAGCGCAGGCTGCTCCACCGGCGAGGAGGCCTATTCCATCGCCATCCTGTTCCGGGAAGTGATGGAGGAGATGCAGGTCAGCCGGGATATCAAGATCTTTGCCACCGACGTGGACAGCCGGGCCATCGAGCAGGCGGGCCGCGGGCTGTTTTCGGAGAACATCATCGACGACGTCACCCCGGACCGGCTGGCCAAATTCTTCATCAAGCAGAACGATCAGTACCAGATCTGCAAGGAAGTGCGCCGGATGATCGTTTTTGCCACCCACAACATCTTTTCCGACCCGCCCTTCGGCAAGCTGGACCTGATCAGCTGCCGCAACGTGATGATCTATTTCCAGCCGGTGCTGCGGCGGGGCCTGTTCGCCATCTTCCATCAGGCGCTCAAGAACAACGGCTATCTGTTTTTGGGCAAGAGCGAGACGGCGGGCGAGTACATCAACCTGTTCAAACCGGTGTGCAGCACCGAGAAGATCTACATCCACAAGAGCGAGGGCAAGGTGGAGGACCTGACCCCGCCCGCCTTCAACATCCCCAACATCCAGGCCATCTCTCCGCTGGGCAGCCGCCAGAGCGGCGCCCATCCGGAGCCTGCCGGGGCCGAGGCGCTCTACACCCATTTCCTGGAGCAGTTCATGCCCGCCTCGGTCATCCTGAACCAGGACGACAGTGTCCTGCACTTCTTCGGCAATTACGGCGATTATCTCACCCTGGCCCCCGGCAAGGCCACCCTCAATTTCTTCTCGATGCTCCACAAGGATCTTAACCTGGCGGCCGCCACCGCCGTCAGCCGCTGCCGCACCGAGCGCAAGGCCGTCACCTACACCGGCATCGCGGTGGACTGCCCCTCGGGCCGCAAGGTGGTGGACCTGAGCGTCCAGCCCATCCCCTCCGAGGACGAGGACAGCGCCCCGCTGCTGGCCGTCTTGTTTTTGGAGAACCGGCCCGCCGCCATGAACGGCACGGTGGAAAAATACGATCTGGACGCCACCGCCGCCCGCCGCATCGCCGAGCTGGAGCACGAGTTCTCGGTCTCCCAGAGCGACCTGCGCGCCACCATCCAGCGGCTGGAGACGGTGAACGGTGAGCTGCAGGCTGCCAATGAGGAACTGCTGACCGCCAACGAGGAATTGCAGAGCTCCACCGAGGAATTGCAGTCGGTGAACGAGGAACTGTACACCGTCAACACCGAGCATCAGCTCAAGCTGGACGAGCTGACCATGATGACCAACGACCTGTCCAACTTCCTGTCCTCCACCATGATCGGCATTCTGTTTGTGGACAGCAACCTGAACATCCGCAAGTTCACCGAGTATGTGGGGCGGGAGTTCCAGCTGATGGATCACGACATCGGCCGTTCGATCCAGATCTTTGCCCACAGTTTCCCGAGCGAGGCCATTGAGGCCGACTGCCGCGCGGTGCTGAAAGACCTGATCTCGATCGACCGGGAGGTCACCGCCATGAACGGCCGGTTCTACACCCTGCGCATCGCCCCCTACCGCACCACCGAGAACAGCATCCGGGGGCTGGTCATCACCATCATCGACAGTCTGGGCGCCTCCCCTGCCCAGAGCCAGCCCAAACAGCCCGCCACCGTCTGACCCGGCAGGCAAAAAGAAAGACCGCTGCACGGCTGTACGGCGGTTTTTGCCTGTTTGGGAAGGTATATATTTTCAGAGTGTCCCCGATATCGCGAACAATGCATTTCCCAGCGTCGACGCAGAAAAGCTCACTGTTTATTACTCCGGCGCATGTGACCTTACTGCGCTCCAGAATGCAATAGAAGGCAGCGGCATGAAAGGTGTGGATTTAAAAAATAATATCCCAGCCTTTGAGTCAGACCCCAACCTCACCCCCCTCACCTACCTCCTCGGCCTCTGACCCACACAAAAAAGCCCTGCCCTTGCGAAAGGGGCGGGGCCTTTGTGTTTTACCCGTCGATGAGGAGGGCGGAGAGGTCGTTGACGTTGGTGCCGGTGGGGCCGGTGTAGAGCAGGCCGTCCACCGCCTGTAAGGCGTGGTATGCGTCGTTGTCCCGGAGGGCGGCGTCCACCTGCCAGCCCTGCGTGGCCAGCGCCGCCAGGGTGGAGCCGTCCGCATAGCCGCCGGCGGCGTCGGTGGGGCCGTCGGTGCCGTCCGACCCCACGCTGAATACGGCCGCCCGCAGCCCGGCCAGCCCGGGCGCGGCCGCCAGCGCGATCTCCTGATTGCGGCCTCCCAGGCCATGGCCGGTCAGATGCACCACCGTCTCCCCGCCGGCCAGAAAAGCCAGCCGCTTGCCCTGCCCGGCGTGGGTGCGGGCCATGGCCCCCAGGAACCGTCCCGCCTCCCGAGCCTCGCAGGAGAGGCAGTCGGTGAGCAGGACCGGCTGATACCCCCGGGCCTCACAGGCCGAGGCGGCGGCCCGGCACAGCTGCCGCACGCTGCCGGTGATGCAGGTGGTGACGTTGTCCAGGGCCTTGGGGGTCTCCCGGGCCAGCAGGGCCCGGGCCTGGGGTGAAAGGCGCAGCGCATACTTTGCGGCGATGGCCGCGGCCTCGGCGCAGGTGGAACGGTCGGGACAGGCCGGCCCCGAGGCGATCATGTCCAGAGGGTCGCCCAAAATATCGCTGAGCACCACGCTGAACACCCGGGCCGGGGCGCAGGCCAGCGCGAACCGCCCGCCCTTGACGGCGGACAGCCGCTTGCGGATGGTGTTGATCTCCACGATATCCGCCCCGCAGGCCAGAAGCTGCCGGGTGATATCCTGCAGCTGGCCGGCGGGCAGAAGGGGCTGTTCCAGCAGGGCGCTGCCTCCGCCCGAAAGCAAAAACAGCACCCGGTCCCGGGCCTCAAGGCCCTGCACCAGCGCCAGCGCCCGCCGGGTGGCGTCAAAGCCGGCCTGGTCGGGCACGGGGTGCCCCGCCTCACAGCAGACCACCCCGGGCAGTTCCCCCCTGACATGGCCGTACTTGGTAATGACGATGCCCGCATCCACATGGCCCAGACAGTCCAGGGCGGCGCGGGCCATCTGCCAGGCGGCCTTGCCTGCGGCCACCAGCACCACCCGGCCGCCGCCGGGGTCGAACCGCTCCAATGCCCGGGCCACCGCCGCATCGGGCAGGACCGCCTCGATACCGGCCCGGACGATGGCGTCGGCTGTCTTTCGCAGCGATCGATCCATATCCCAAACCTCCTCCTTCCGATCCGCCTCTATCCTAACACAAACGGGCGGGGGCGTCCGGCCTTTTTTGTGAATCTTTTGTGAAAACCGCCCCTCTCGCTTTTTTTGCGCAGTTTATCCAAAACCTCTTGCATTTCGAGCCCCGTTCCTGTACCATAGAGACAGATACGCCCCAAAACCAAGAGGAGGAATCCGTATGACCGTACTGGAGCAGTGCCAGGCGTGGCACGAACAAGACAAACACAACGCCATCGTCAACACCCTGGAAGCCCTGCCGGACAGCCAGCGCACCGCTGAGACCGACATGGAGCTGGCCCGGGCCTACAACAACCTGGCTGATCCGGGCAAGGTCAATGCGCGCGACCTGCTGTGGCGGGCCATCCACCGGATGGAGCCCCACCGCAGCCAGCTGCAGGATACATACAGCTGGAATTTCCGGATGGGCTACGCCTACTACTACCTCGACATGGGGGACACGGCGCGGCCGTATCTCGAACGGGCTTTGGCCCTGCATCCCGGGGACGACCCCAGCGTCAACACCGTCAGCGAGCTGCGGGAGATGATCGACGGCTGCGTCACCCCGCCTCCCCCGCAGCTGGACCCCGACACCGGCTCCATCCTGACCCGGGAGGACATCGACTTTTTGCGGTCCTGCCATGAAGGAACCTACGGCTATTTCTACAAGATGCTGCACCATCTGTACGAGTTGATCCAGCGCGGGATCGAGGAAGGCCGCTTTACCGAAGTGCAGGCCCGGCAGGATCTCCAGCTGGCCCTTTGGTTCTGCTATGCGTGCAACAACACCGACACCTATGAATATTACTACCAGGCCGCCATGTGGATGCCCGACTCGGAGGCTGCGGCCGACGCCGCCGGCTGCGGGATGTGGTACTACCGCTACGCCTGCGCGCTGGTCTACTGCGGCCGGCTGTCGGAGGCCCGCCGCTATGCCGAGGCAGGCGCCCTGAAAGACCCCGGCTATCCCTGGACCTGGCTGCTTTTGGGCAAGCTGCGGGCGCACGACGGCTGCAAGGCGCAGGCCCTGGAAGCGGTGCAGAAGGGTCTGGCCCTGGTGCCCGGGGACTACGAATTCCTGACCTTGCAGCAGGAGATCCTGGCCGGGGCCAGCCTGGAACAGATGGAGTACCACTGGATCGATCCCACCGCGGACGGCGATCTGCAGGACGGCCAGGGCCCGCAGGAGGACGCGGACGAGAAGATGCGCGTCATCTCCTGCATCGTCACCGACCCCAAGCGGCTGCGGCAGTTCTATAAGCTGTTCCGCTGCCAGCCCACCGACTATGAGCGCAACTGCCCTTACTGCACCCTGCACTATAAGGTGCGGCGGAAGTATCCGGTGGACCTGGTGTTCCGGATGAACGAGGCGGCCATTTCCAAGATCGACCCCGACTGGCTGCACCTCCAGAAGGAGCGCCTGGACGATGGCCGCTGGCTGACCCGCCGCGCCCGGCTGGACGTCACCGGCACGCTGGACACCGTCCTGATCGATCTGGGCCGGACCGTCAGCCTGATCTACAAGGTGGACGGCGCAGAGGACCAGTTCTTCCAGGTGTGGCTGGACAGCGACGGCAACCTGACTTCTCCCCCCGACAGCGGCGAAGAGGACGGCGCAGACGATGAAGCATGACATTGGCCCGCAGCGTTTTGGGAGGCCCCCATGGACTACACAAAAGAACAGCTGACCGCAGCCCGGCTGGCCGCAGCCCGGCTAGCCGCAGACTGACCAGACAGCACAAAACCCCCGCCTGGAGCGTGCGCTGCGCTCCGAGCGGGGGTCTTTTCTTTTTCCGGCGCCGCACGCCGGAGAGGAAACGCTTTTCTTACGGCCGGCCGGAGCCGTCCAGCAGGCCGTATTGCTGATACCACCCAAAGATCTGGTTGTATACCAGGCGGTTGCCCAGGTACTGGCGGTAGGTGGCCGACTTCTCTTTGCCGGCCGCCTTCAGCTTTTCCATCTGTTCTTTCTCATAGGCGGCCTGTTTCTGCAGGCCGGCCAGCATGGCTTCAAAGGCTTCCAGACGGTCCATGGTTCAGCCCTCCCCGCCGCATTCTTCCCGCAGGCGCCGGCACAGCAGCAGATAGCGCTGGTGCTTTTCCTCTTTGGCAAAATGCACCTGCCGGGACTGCTCCGGGTTGCCCTCGTAGCACAGCTTCTCGCCGCCGAACTGCTCGCTGGTCAGGTCAAAGACATGGCCGTCCACCACATTGTAGCAGTGGTAGTTGCCGTCGGGGCGGCGGATGCCATACACCTGCCCGCCGAAGATGTCCTGTACCAGAAAGGCCGTGATGGAGCACTGGCCCAGGGTGGGATTCGCCGGCGACCAGCCGTCCCGCAGCCGGGGCGCACAGGTCTCGGCGCACCAGATCCCACGCAGCTTGTCGTAGAGGTCCCGCGGGGTGCGGATGCCCGGGTACGCCCCGCCGGCCGCAGGCACATCCGCCTGCTGCCACCCATAAAAGTGATATTCCTGCATCGGTATTGCCTCCTTTTGCACGAAACGGTCTTTGCCCATCCGTATACCACAAATCGCCGCGCCGTGCCATGGCCCATGTTCAGTTCCCGCCGTCGGTATCGGCGGCCGGACCGGACAGCCGGCTGCCGTCGCTGCCGCAGTAATACCAGCCCTCCAGGTCCCGGTGCCAGCCCTCCAGGCTGACCCCCTTCTCCTGGTACACTTTCAGGCCCAGCGCGTCCCGGGTGTCGTCGTCCTGGAAATGCCACCACTCGCTGGTCAGGGGCGCAAAACCCGCCCCCATCATATAATCCGCCAGCAGCTCGGCGGCCTGGTTGTTTCGGGCCAGCACCGCATAGCAGCTCAGATCGTGCATGGCGGTCTGCATTTGCAGTTCTTCCCCGGTGTCCACATCCACCAGCGTCAGATCCATGGCAATGCCCAGATTGTGGGTGGAACCGTTCCGCGCCAGGAAGCTGCCCAGATGGTAGCGCCCGCCGGTCATCAGCTGGTAATAGGTCAGGTAGCCCTCGGGCTGCGGGGGCGTCTCGGCGGGGACGTCGGGCTGCGGCACAGTTTCCTCCGGCACGGGCGGCGGCACGGCCTCGCTGGACGCAGCCGCCTCCGAGGAGGCCGCCTCGCTGCCGGCGGACGTCTCGCCGCCCACGGCCCAGTCCAGCAGCCAGCCGTTGGTCGCATCGGACGGCGCAGGCGCGGCGCTGTCCGCCCCGGCCGGGTCTGCCTCCTGCCCGGCCAGCAGTTCATGCAGCAGCGGGATGCCCTCGGGCAGGTCGTCCACAGGCTGGCCGGTGTAGGTCTGCTCGGGGATGGGGTCCTGCAGGTGCTCGCCGGTGATGCGGTAGAGTTCCAGAGTGGCCTGCCGCGGCCGGTAGGCATCGTAGATCTTGAGCCGGTAGCCGTCCTCCAGCGCCGCCTGGGCGGCCTGGGCCAGCTTCTGCGCCGAAGGGTAGAGCAGAGGCGCCAGGTATTCCCCCTGCGCCAGGCAGACGTTTTCATACCCCACGATCACGGTGCCGGTGATCTCGGGGATGCCGTAGCCGTGGACCATATACCGGGAGTCATAACTATTCGTGATATCGTACAGGCACAATTCCCCAATGTAATCCGGCAGGTTGATGAGGCAGAGATCGGCGTCGATGTAGCCCTCCCCTTCCGGGGTGCGGACCCGGAACAGGCCCTCCGTTTCCTCCAGCACGCAGCAGGCACAGACAGCCGGCAAAGTGCCCATCACCTGCTGGCGGCCGGTATCGGCGTACACCTCCAGGTCCTGGATGGGCCACACGGTGGCATAGAGGGTGGAAAGGCCGGTGGTCAGCCGGATGGGCTCGGACCGGGACGCCGCCCCCTCCGCCACCACGCGCAGACTGTAATCGGTGCCGCTGCGCAGCTTGACCTGGCAGCTGGGCTGTTCGGCGGGCTGCACCCGGGCCAGGTCGGTCCACTGCCGGGTCTGGCCAGTCTGGTATTGCAGGATGTAGCCGCTGCCCTTGGCCTCGTTCCAGCGGAAGGTGTAGCAGTTGTCCTCCTGCTGGACGGCGTTCAGGTGGATCTCGGTGCCCAGGAAGTCCTCCCGCACAAAGGTGTGCGGCGCAGACACAGGGCAGCAGAACAGGATATCCCCCTGCAGGCGGCCCAGGCTGCCGGCAAACCGGATCTGCTGGCCATAGGCGGGCAGGGGCATCTGCCCCTCCTGTCCCAGATACATGGTATAGGTGGGCATCGGACGCTCCATGACCGCGCCGTCCTCGCCCAGACGGTAGAGCAGATAGCGGTCGGCCCCCTCGCCCTGCCAGGCAAAGTCGATGGCGCAGGCGTCGTCGTTCGCCCTGGCCTCAAAGCCGGTCAGGCTGGGCCAGGGGATGGCGCCGGCGTCCTCCACCTGCCAGGTGCGGGCCGCGCCCCGGCCCCGGGCGCTCAGCGGCCGAATGCGGATGCGCACCCGCCCGTCCTGCACGGCGGGCAGGGTGCAGCCGGGCTGGTCCACCGTCTGTTCCAGCAGGGTCTGGCCCTGGCTTTCCGCCTGGACCTGGTAGCGTTCGGCCCCCTGCACCTGGGGCCAGGCCAGCTGCCAGCCGTCCTCCTGGCGTGTTATGGTGAGCTGGGCGTCCGGGTCAAAGCGGGGCCTGCCCCGGTGCAGCAACAGCGCTCCTGCCGCCGCGATGAGCACCGCCAGCAGCAGGAGCAGCCACCGTTTGCGTTTGCCCCGCATGATCAAAAGACGTCTTCCACCCGCTCGGAGCCGTCGGTGCCCCGATAGGTGTAGACGGTGAAGCCGTCATAATACCAGATGCCGTCCTCCCCGTCTCCGATGCAGCTGGAGGCGTATTCGGTGGAGTTGGGCTGGCCGATGGCAGCCGCCAGTTCGGCGGCGCTGCGGCCCACATAGCTCAGGGCGGTCTGCCTGGGGTCCGCCGCCGGGACGGAAGCCGCCGGGGCGGCCTCGCTCGGAGCGGAAGCCGTCGGGGCGGGAGCCGGTTCTGCTTCGGACGAAGGTGCGGCGCTCTCGGCTGCCGGCTCTGCCTCGGACGAAGATGCGGCGCTCTCGGCTGCCGGTTCCGCCTCGGACGAAGGTGCGGCGTTCTCGGCTGCCGGTTCCGCTTCAGACGAAGATGCGTCGTTCTCGGCTGCCGGTTCCGTTTCGGACGAAGCCGCGGCGCTCTCGGCTGCCGGTTCCGCTTCGGACGAAGCCGCGTCGTTCTCGGCTGCCGGTTCTGCTTCGGACGAAGCCGCGGCGGACACAGCCGAAGGGGCGGCGCTCGGGGCCGGGGAGGCCGCAGTGCCGGCGGCTCCTCCGCAGGCGCTGAGGGCGCAGGCCAGGATCAGGACTGCGGCGATGGGATTGCGTTTGCGCATGGTTTTGGTTTCCTTTCTGTCTTGCTATCGTGTGAGGTCCAGGGGGGCGGCCTGCCAGACGCCGCCGGCCCGGACGGCCAGTTCCAGCCTGCCGTCCGCCGCAGCGGCGGGCAGATAGAGGGTGAAGGGCTCCTCCCCTTCCCCGGCGGGGGTGGCCTCGTAGACCAGGCCGTCGGCGCCCTGGAGATAGATGGGGCTGTCGGGGTCGAGGCCCGGGCACCGGATGCTGCCGGTCACCTCGACGTAGCCCTCCAGGCCGGCGGCCTCGGTACAGACGGCGGATGCGGCAAAGTCCCCCGGCTGCCAGCTCTGGTCCACCTGCCGCACCGGGGCGGGCATCCGGGTGGGACGCTCCACCAGCCAGCGCAGGTTGCGCTCCACCAGCTCGATCACCAGGGTGTCGGCCTGTTCCCGCTCCAGATAGGTCAGGTTGTAGGGCATGGCCCGGGAGATGCAGGCCGCGCCATAGCGCTGCGCCAGGAAGGGATACAGCGCATTGCCGAAGGAATCCCGGAACAGCAGCAGGCTGCCGCCGGCATCGGGGTTCCGGGTGCGGATGGTGATATCCTCCGCCGAGCGCAGGCCGTTGGGATAGGTGAAGGTAAATCCCTTTTCAAAGACGGCGTCCGGCTCCAGCTCGGTCCCGGCCGGATAGGCCATGGCATACAGGTCTCCCAGGTGGGACGGCTGGAGGCTGTACTCGCCCCTGTCATCCTCCGGACCCCGGCCCAGCGCATCGGCCAGGGCGTCGGCTGCCAGGGCCGCGCCCAGGTTGTTCCAGTGGCTGTCCCAGGCAAAGTAGAGCTGGGTCTGCCCGGCCTCCTGCCGCAGCACCGAAAACAGGTCCACATAGGCCACCCCCTGCTGCCGCAGGCAGTCCGCCAGACGGCTGGCGTTGCCGGGAGAGGCGGCGGGGCGGTAGCGCGCGGGCATATACTGGGGATAGATGCTGTTCTTGTTGGGCGCGATGGTGAACACAAAGTCCACCCCCTGCCCCTGGCAGTATTCCTGGATGAGGGCCAGGGCGCGGGCTGCGGCCCAGCACTGGCGCCGGGTCAGCTGGGCGGTGCCCTGGTAGTCGGGGAGGGTCTCGGCGTAGTACAGCCAGCCCTCGCGGCCCAGCACCACGTCCTCCCCGGGCAGGGTGCCGAACACCCCGCTGCACAGCCGGGCATAGAGGGTGGCCAACGAATGCCGGAAGGCGATGTGGTCGGCCAGGTAGTCCGAGACTTCGCTCAGATACGCCCGGTTCCAGCCGCCGTCGGCGGTGTGGAGCTGGGGCCACAGGGCCAGCTGCTCATTGCCCACAGCCCGGGTGGTGGGCGCCGCCAGCATCCCGGCGCTGGGCAGGATGCTGAGCGCCAGAAACAGGCCGATGAAGGCCGCAAGGCCCGGCTTTGCACTGCGTTTCATGGGGCGCCTCCTTTAAAACTGGAAATAGATGAAGGGCACGAAGCTGGCCGCCGCCAGGTGCATCACGTCCAGCCCGTACAGGGCCAGCGTCGCCGGGTAGGACAGGCGCTCCAGCACAGGATGCTTTGCCGCCAGGGCGCGGAGCTTATCCAGCACGGGCAGACTGACCACGCAGCCCAGGGCCAGCACCGCCAGGTGCAGCGGGTCGATCAGGCCGGCCAGGGCGGCGCTGCTCTCCACCGTAAAGGAGAAGCCGGTGAACATCCGCCCGATGATGGCGCCTGCCTGTTCCAGGCTGGCGGCCCGGAAGAACACAAAGCCCACCACCGCCACCAGCAGGGTGTACAGCCACCCCACCCAGCGCCAGCGGCGGCCCAGACGCTGCACCGGCAGCAGGCGGTCCTCCGCCACCAGGAACGCCCCGTGCCACAGGCCCCAGACCACATAGGTCCAGTTGGCGCCGTGCCACAGGCCGGTGCAGAAGAACACCAGCAGTTTGTTGGCGTAGGTGCGCCACCGGCCCCGGCGGTTGCCCCCCAGGGGGATGTAAAGGTAATCCCGGAACCAGCTGGACAGGGAGATATGCCACCGCCGCCAGAACATCTTGACCGAGGTGCTGGCATAGGGGTGGTCGAAGTTTTCCTTGAAGTGGAACCCGAAGATCCACCCCATCCCGATGGCCATGTCGCTGTAGCCGCTGAAATCGAAGTAGATCTGCAGGGTATAGGCCACCGCCCCCAGCCAGGCCAGCCGGATGTCCAGAAAAGCCGCGTCCAGGCCAAAGACGGTGTCGGCCACCCCCGCCATGGTGTCCGCGATCAGCAGCTTCTTGCTCAGGCCCAGCACGAAGCGGCGCAGGCCCTGGGCCGTCTCGGGCAGAGTGGCGCGGCGCACCCGGATCTCCCGGGCGATGTCGCGGTATTTGACGATGGGGCCCGCCACCAGCTGAGGGAACAGGCAGATGTACAGCAGCACGTCAAAAAAGCTGCTGGTCTGCAAATCGGGCTCCCGGTAGACGTCGATGACGTACGACAGGCCCTGGAAGGTGAAAAAGGAGATGCCGATGGGCAATGTGATCTGGGGCACCGGCAGCTGCGCGCCCAGCAGGGCGTTGAGGTTCGCGGCAAAGAACCCCAGATACTTGTAAAAGGCCAGCAGACCCAGGTTGAACGCCACCGCCAGCGCCAAAAACAGCCTGCGCCTGCGGCCGGTGACCAGGAGGCCGGCGGTGTAGTTGCAGAGCACCGACGCCAGCAGCAGCACCAGATTGAAGGGGTCGCCGAAGCCGTAGAAGATCAGGCTGGCGACGGTGAGCAGGGCGTTTTTGCTCCGGATGCCCGGCATGGCCCAGTTGAGCAGGCAGACGGCGGGCAGGAAAAAGCAGACAAAGACGACCGAACTGAACGCCATAGCACCCTCCTTCCGCTCACTGGGGGAAGGTATAGACGAAGGGCGCGGCGGCCGGCGTCATCTGGTACAGGTTGAGGAGGCGGCGGTTGGCGTAGCGGTAGCGGTAGGCATACTCCAGCTCCACGTCGAACATATAGGTGGTGCCGTTCCACCAGGGGATCATGACCCAGGCGTGGTCCCGGTTGTCATAGCCCACCCCGCCCGAGACCGGGTAGGCCTGGTAGCCCAGCTGCCGGGCCATATACAGGAAGGCGCCCGCGAAGCCGTAGCAGTTGCCCCGGTGGTTCTCCAGGAAGAACTGTCCCTCCGCCATCGCCCAGTCCACGCTCCCGCGGGGGTAGTGGCTGCGGGCCAGATACCGGCCGTTGTCCCGCAGGTAGAGGTAGGCGGCGCGGAGCTTCTCCTCCTGGGTCATGGAGGGGTCGCAGCAGGCGTCCAGGGCCTGCCGCACCAGGCCGTCCAGCTGGGCATTGCCGCTGGTGTAGCGGCCGTCCGGGCCGAACTGCAGGCCGTTGTAGACGCCGTTTGTCAGGAATTCGGCGCCGTCGGCGGGGACGCAGTAGACCTCGTCCCCCAAAAGATAGACGCCGGCGGTGCGGCATTCAAAGCTGTACCCGTCCGCCGCCACCCGGTACAGCCTGCCGTCCAGCGTCACAAAGCCGGGCGCAAAGGTTTGGATGGACAGCCCGTCGCTGCTGTAACACACCGAGCCGTCCACCACCGACAGCCCCAGGGGCAGCCGGGTGAAGGTGACGCCGTCCGCTTCCACATGGTACAGCTGTCCCTCCACCGTCACAAACCCCGGCTCGAACCGCTGCCAGTCGCCCCACCCGCTGCGGTAGCGCACCCGACCGTCCTCCGCCGTGACAAAGCCGCTGCCCTGCAGCGCCTCCCAAAGGCCGGACAGGCAGTTCTCGCTCTGGGCAAACGGCGCCGGGCCCGGAGCTGCGGCGGCCGGCATGGCCAGCGCGGCCGCGCAGACCACACAGAGCCCCATCATCCATTTGTGCTTCATGATCACTCATACCCCTTTTGTCCTGCGGCGGGCTTATGCAGGAAGTTCCGAATGTATGCAGCCGCGCGCGCCCGCGCCCGCCGTCCCGCCTTCGGCAAAAAAGCGCGTCCTGCAAGCTATATTTTCAAAAGTATAGCATCTTTTGCCGCTTTTTGCAAGAAATGTAACAGACTGCATCTTTTATGTAATGAACTGCATCTTTTTGCAAAAGCGCCCTCCGCCTCATTCTCCCCAAAAGACGGTGCGGGCGCAACTTCCAGCCCGCAGCGCTTGACAGCCGGCGCACGGGCTGTGTACAATAGTCTCGACAAACGCAAACCGAACAGGCGGAGGGAATGCAGGATGCGAAAGGACCGAGTCCATTGGGGCAGGCCGCTGGCTGCGGCGATGGTGCTGGTGCTGTGGGTGGCCGTCGCCAGCTTTTGGGTCACCGAACAGGTCAACCGGCAGGAGGAACAGGCCAGCTTTACCTCCCTGGCCGAAGAAGCGGACAAGCTGGCCCGCAGCATCGAGGAGCGGGTGGACAGCGACCGGGAGAAGCTGACCCTGCTGGCCGAGATCCTGGCGATGGGCGAGGAGGCCCCGGCGGAATATCTGGCGCTGTACCAGGACACCGGCAGCTTCTTTTCCCGGCTGGAACTGCTGCTGCCCGGGGACCGGGTGGTCACCGCCGACGGCGAGGAAGTCAGCGCGGCGGGCCGGCTCTCCTTTGCGCAGGAGGCCGCCCGGGGGGCCCACGTCACCGACCGGGAGACCGACCTGGACGGTCAGAGCCCGGTGGTCCGCCACTATGTGCCGGTGGTCCGCCAGGGGCAGACAGCGGCCCTGCTGTGCGGGGTGATCGAGCTGGGCGAGCTGGCGCAGGAGCTGCCCTACCAGCCCTACGGCGGCCAGACGGCGGTCTATCTCATCGACGGCGCGACCGGCGACTTTCTGGTGGATACCTGGCACACCGGCCAGCAGCCCGGCAACATCTGGGCGCTGGGCAGCCGCCCGATGGCGGAAGGCTACAACGACGCCCAGCTGCGCCAGGGCCTTGTGAACGGAGAGAGCAACTTTGTGGTCTTTCGGTCCCAGACCACCGGCGAATACCTCTATTTTTACTACACCCCCCTCGCAGTCAACCAGTGGCGGGTGGCGCTGTCGGTGCCGGAGCACCTGGTCTTTGCAAGGGCGCAGTACGTCCGCAGCCTGCTCGACCGGATGCTGGCGGCGGAGGGCGCGGCCTTCCTGCTCTACCTGTGCTGGATGGTCTATTACATCCGGCGCGAGACGCGGGAAATGGAGCGCCAGGGGTGGGAGGACGCCCTCACCGGGCTGTACAACCGCAACCGCTACCAGCACGACCTGCCCATTCTGGCCCAGGAGGGCCGCCGGGAACTGTGCTGCATCTTTGTGGACGTCAACGGCCTGCACGAGCTGAACAACACCCAGGGCCACCAGACCGGCGACCGGATGCTGCAGGAGGTAGCCCGGCAGATCCGGCAGGACTTCGGCACCCGGTGGTCCTATCGGGTGGGCGGCGACGAGTTCGTCATCTTTGCGGTGGACCGGGACCGGGAGGAGATCCTCCGCCGCACCCGGACCGCCACCCGGGAGCTGGAGCGCAAAGGCTACTACATCTCCGCCGGCGTGGCCTGGACGCCCGCCCCCGCCCGGGACCTTGCGCCGCTGCTCCAGGCCGCCGAACAGCGTATGTACGAGGCCAAACGCTCCTTCTACCAGAACGCCGCCTTCGACCGGCGGGCACGGTAGCCGCGCCGTTTGTTTGATACCAGACAAAGTGCATGATTTGAATGGTTTGAATGATTTTCTACGGACCGAGAAATCATTGAAACCATTGAAAACATTGAAAACATTGAAAACATTGATACCATTGAAAACATTGATTTCATTGATTTCATTGCGGTTCGGTCGGGCAGGCTCCGGCGCGGAACAGGTAGCTCCGGCCCGCGTTGCCGTTGCGGCGCACGGTGCAGGCAATGCCGTCCCGGGCCAGCAGCAGAGGGGCCAGACGCTCCAGACGGCGGGCCAGGGCCGGGCCGGTATCCACCGGGCAGCTGCCGCAGACGGCCTTGCAGGCGTCCAGAAAGCCCTTGGCGTGGGTCTGCCACTTGCCGTCGCCTGCCTCGACCTGCTGCAAAACGGTCCGGACCAATGGGTCGGCGGGGTAGTTTGCGGCCAGGTCCGCCGCTTCCACGTCGGCGGCGCTGCCCAGGCTCTCCCACAGACAGCTGTCCTTGTCAAAGCGCAGCACCAGCCGCCGCTCCTCCACGTCCCGGCCCGTCAGGTCCAGCGTGGTGCGCGGGTCCTCCCGCTTGGCCCTGGTCAGCACCAGCGCCGCGTCCGCCGCGCCAAAGATGCCGTTGGAGCCCGCGATGCGGTTGAACGGGTCGGCGTCGTCGCTCATCTTGCGCAGATGGTGCACCAGCACCAGACACAGCCCGAACCGGTCGGCAAAGGCTTTCAGCCGCCCCATGTCGGCGTAATCCGCCGCATAGACCGAGCCCCGGCTGTCGCTGGCGTTGTCACGCACTTTTTGCAGGGTATCGATGACCACCAGCTTACAGTCGGGGTGACGGCCCAGAAACAGTTCCAGCTGCGCCTGCAGCCCCTCGCCCAGGCTGGCCGCATGGGTCTCCAGATAGAGGTCCCGGGGGATGCCCCGGCCGTCCAGCTGCCGCCGCAGCCGCTTTTGCAGCCGCTGCTTGCCGTCCTCCAGCGCCAGGTACAGGCAGGCGGCTTTCCGGCAGGGCATACCCAGAAAGCTCTGCCCTGCGCTGACGGCCAGACACAGCTGAAGCGCCAGCCAGCTTTTGCCGTATTTGGGGGGCGAGGCCAGCAGGACCAGACCCTGGGGCAGAAAGCCCTCCACCACATAGTGCAGCTCGGGCAGCTGCTCGCTCATGAGGCAGGCCGCCGAGAACCACAGTCCCCCGGACAGGTGGGTCTCGATAAACCCCTGGGGGTCGGCCTGATACTGCTGGTAAAAGTGGGCCCGCGCCTGGTCGAACCGTTCGGGGGCCAGGCCAAAGCCGGGCATCGAGCGGTCCCGGGGCTGCACCTCCCCGCAGGCGAGGTCGCGCAGAAATTGCAGCCGCACCCCCTGTTCGCCCGGGTCGGGCGCGTCCCAGCACAGCGCGAAGTTCTTGGCGCACAGCACGCTTTCCCTGCAGCTGTGCTCCACGTTCTCTACAAAGGCTTTGTTGTCGGTCATAGGATCATCCTTTCGTTTTTGGCCCCTGAGGGCCTGTATTTTGGCTGATCCCATCTTACCACGCCGCCGGCTCGCGGCACAGCGCGTCCTTTCGCGCGCGATCTTTTGCGCTCTCTTTGTTCGTCCCCGAACCGATCAACGAAATCAATGTTTTCAATGTTTTCAATGTTTTCAATGTTTTCAATGATTTCAATGGTTTCAATGGTTTCAATGTTTTGAATGATTTCTCGGACGGAAGAAAATCATTCAAATCATTCAAATCATGCACTTGGTACGGTATCGAACAAACGGCGCGGCTTGTCAAGAGGGCAAAAAGCGTCATTTTGCGTCGCCTCCGCATACACACAATCAATAAAAGCGCCCCTGCTTTCCCACAAGGAAAAGCGGGGGTGCTTTGTGTTTGGTTTCAGCCGTTCAGCAGAAATCGGCGGATGGCGTCTGCGGCGCCGCCTTCGGTGTTGCGGCCTGTCACGGTGTGGGCGGCTGCCAGGACTTCCGCCTGTCCGTTGCCCATGGCCACCCCCAGTCCGGCGGCCTGCAGGAGGGCGGCGTCGTTGCCACTGTCCCCCAGGGCCATCACATCCTTCATCCCAAGGCCCAGCGTCCGGACCAGGACCTGCACCGCAGCCAGCTTGCCTGCCCCGGGAGCGGTCAGTTCCAGGCCCCCGGGGCCGCAGTCCAGGATGAGGGCCGCATCCCCGACGGCAGCGGCAAAACTCGGCCGCAGCTCCTGCGGGACAAAGGGCATATTGATCTTCAGCACGTCCAGGCCGGCCAGCGAGGCCGCCGGGGCGTCCAGCAGGCGGCCATGCCGGGCCACCACATTCTTATGGAACGCGCTTGGGCCCGAGGCCTCCACCCAGCGCCGCGCAGCCGCCGTCAGGTGGTAGCAGCTGCTGCGGTCTATGTACTCAACGGGGAGGTCCCAGCGCGCTGCGGCCTGTTCCACACAGGCCAGGGAGGCAGCGGAAAAGGCTCTGCGCCAAAGGCAGGCGCGGGTCCGGGCGTCCTGTATTTCGGCTCCGTCGCAAAGGATCAGCCATCCGACCCAGTCCGGCATGGGGTCCATCGCTGCAGGCAGACAGGCGGCAGGCCGGCCTGTGGCCACCACCACGGTGCACCCTCCTGCCGCCGCTCCTGCCGCCGCCTCGGCCAGACCGGGCGCAAACAGGTCTGGGTCGCCGCCAAGAGCGGTGCCGTCCAGATCCAGAGCCAGCAGTTTATAGTTCACGGGTGTCCTCCTTTACCATGCAGAACCGGCTGCCTCTGCGGATGCAGTCCATCAACAGCTCATAGCCCGGCTGGATACGGCCGATGACGTTCACTTTCTCATCGGCGGGCAGGTCCTGGCGGATCAGCTGCACCTCCCCGGAATAGCGGCCGTAAAGGCAATTGTCCATGGTGATGCTCCCCCGCCTGCGCTCCTCACAGCGGTCCGGCTGCACCGGCGGACCGGCCTTGGCATAGGCCCGGGACTCCTGGAAGCGGACCAGCCAGCGGGGCGAATCCGGCCGACAGGTGAACACCTTTCCATACAGCCCCTCCCAATCCGCCGTGAGGCGGACCGGCACCGGCAGCACCCCTTCGGTGCAAAAGCGGGCGATCTGGCCCAGCTGGTATGCGCTGACGCCCGGGTCACCGGCAAAAATGCCGTCCATTCCATAATTGACCGCCAGGTCGGCAAAGGCGGCCAGCGGGGCGGCCCCGCGGTGGGCTTCCAGGGTGGGCAATCCGGCGTGGAGAGGCCCCCGCAGCCCTTCATCCCCCGGGATAAAGGCATAGACCTTCATGCCGGCCGCCTGCAGCATCCGGGTGCTCTCGCGGAGAAAATCAGGGTCCAGGCCGGTCTCAGGGCGGGGATAAAAGTTGTGGATGGCGATGACATCCGGTCCCGCCGCCGCCAGAACCCTGGCCTGCTGCTCCGTGGTGGTAGAGGCATTGACCGCCACCGGCATCCGGGCGGCCAGGGCGCAGGCCTCTTCCAGGGTGAAGCCGTCATCCAGGCGCAGGCCCCACAGGCCCAGCCGCTGGGCCAGCTCCGCGATGTCCCGGCAGCCCAGCTGCCGGGCCGTCACCTCGGACACATCCGCCAGGATGCGCCAGCCCTGCCGGCGCAGCCAGCCGCACATTTCCCCCACACGGGCGGGGTAGTCGGGGGCAAATTCTTCCCCGATATGCAGTGAGATAAAAACAGGCGCACCGCCTGCCGGGCAGGCGGCAAGCGGTGCTTTCTGTTTCTCAAACTCTGTCAGGTAAGCCGACCGTCCGAGAAAATCAGGCATCGGCAACCTCCTCGGGCTTGATCATGGCGTTGGTGATCAGGAAGCCCATCACATAGCTGATGAGCAGACCCACCACATAGCAGCCCACACTGAGGGTGGCGCCGGAAGGCCCGGCCGTCATAACGAAGATGGCCAGCAGACCCGAGGGGCCCCAGGTGGTGGCAGCCACCTGCATGGCCATGACGAAGGCGCCGCCGAAACCTGCGCCCAGACCGGCCGTGATGAAGGGACGGCCCATGGGGAGGGTGACGCCGTAGATCAGGGGCTCGCCAACACCCAGGATACCTGCGGGCAGAGCGCCGGTGATGACTTCTTTCATCCGGGTGTTGCCCACCTTCTTGGCCTTGAGGTAGATGGCGATGGCCGCGCCCACCTGGCCGGCACCGGCCATGGCCAGCGCGGGGTACAGGGTGACATAGCCCAGCGTTTCCAGCTGTACCGAGTACAGGGCCACCAGACCGTGGTGCATGCCCATGGCCACCATGGGCAGGAACAGGGCGGTGGAGATGTAGCCGGCCACGATGCGCATGATGAGGCTCTCACTCATGCAGACCTGCTGCACGATCCAGCACAGGCCGGTGGAGATGTAGCCGGTGATGGGCATGACCACCAGGATGTAGGGCACCAAGCAGATGACGAGGGTCAGCAGCGGGGTGAACATGATGTCCAGCGACTCGGGCATATACTTGCGGATGAACTTCTCCACATAGCTCAGGCACCACACGCCGATGACAGCGGCCAGGACGCCGCCGCGGCCGGCGCGCAGGATGGAATCCAGAGGCTGCACTTCATCGTACAGACCCAGGATCCGGGAGATCGTGTCGATGTTGCCAAGGCCGGTGATCATGCCCAGCATACCGCCCAGGATGGGGGTGGCGCCGAACTTCTCGGCGGCCCGGTAGCCAGCCCATGCCGTCAGGTAGCTCAGGAATGCGGCGTTGATCAGGGCCAGAAGGTTGTAAACGATGCTCCAGAAGGAGCTTTCGGCATAGTTGGGCATCACCTGGGTCATCAGGGTAGCCAGGCCCGAGCACAGGCCGGCCGCGATGACGCCGGGCAGCAGGGGCACAAAGATGTCTCCGAAGGTCTTGAGCATACTCTTGACCTTGCTCTGCTTCTGGCCCGCCTTGACAGCCGCCTTGTTGGCCTGCCAGTCGTTTTTGGTATCGGCACTGCCCGCAGCGGGGATGCCCATGCTGCGGCAGATGTCGGCGCACTTGCGGCATTTGCCGGGGCCCACCACGATCTCCACATAGCCGGGCCTGTCGTGCACCACCCCGAGGACGCCCTCGATCTTCTTGATGGCTTCCTCGTTGATCTTGCTTGCATCCTTGACCTCGATCCGCAGTCGGGTCATGCAGTTGGTGGCAGAGACGACATTCTGTTTGCCGCCCAGGTTTTCCAGCGACTGCCGGACCAGTTCTTCATTGGTCATTGCTTTGTCCTCCTTTTTGATCCGCATGGTTTTATTCGACAGGCGGCTCGCGCCGCATTGTCCACAATCATCCCTCGATGGCGGCCCGCACATGGCCGTGGGCCTGTTCGAGGCGGCGGGCGGCTTCCTCTGCCCCGCAGCCGGCCAGCAGCATGGTGATGGCGCACTTGACGCTCCCCCCTGCCGCATCGATGGCCCTGCGCGCTTCCTGCCGCTCCACGCCGGTGGCATCTATGACGATATTTTCGGCCCGCACGTGCAGCTTTTCGTTGGTCTGCATCACATCCACCATCAGATTCTGATAAGCCTTGCCGATCCGCACCATCGACGCGGTGGAGATCATATTCAGGATCATCTTCTGGGCGGTGCCCGATTTCATCCGGGTGGAGCCGGTCAGCACCTCGGGCCCTACCTCCACCTCAATGGCGAGGTCAGCAGCTTTCCCCACGGCGCTGCCTGTATTGCAGGCAATGGCGGCGGTGCGGCAGCCCACGCTTTTGGCGTATTCCAGACCTCCCAGCACATAGGGAGTACGGCCCGATGCCGCGATCCCCACCACAAAATCTTTGGCGGTCAGGCCATGGGCCTCCAGGTCGCTGCGGCCCAGTTCACGGCTGTCCTCTGCCCCCTCGATGGCCTTGAGGAAAGCTTTCTCGCCGCCGGCGATCAGCCCCACCACCATCCCGGGATCCACTCCGAAGGTGGGCGGACATTCGGCTGCATCCAGTACGCCCAGCCGGCCGCTGGTGCCCGCGCCCATATAGAACAGCCTTCCGCCCTGTTCAAAGGCTTCCACCGCCCAGTGGGCTGCCTGCGCGATCTCGGGCAGCTTTTTGGCGATCGCCAGAGGCACCCGGGCATCCTCCTCGTTGATGGCACTGACGATCTCCAGCTCGGTCATGGTATCCAGATCCATGGTGCGGGGGTTGCGCCGCTCGGTGGTCATTCCGTTCAGATTCAGTTTCATTTCTTACCCGGCCTTTCTGCTGTTAAATACACCCTGATGGAGCGTTCGTTTGACTGCATTATAGGCCTTTGAAAACAAAATGTCCACATTTTCCGGCAATTGTGGTATAATGTTTCACGATGGGACGTTTTCTGAAATTCTTCTCCATGTTTTAGATATTTTTTGTGCAAAAGCCATAATCGAGGAGGTTTTTATGAAGAATGCACTGCTCCGGCTGCGGGAGAGCTGCGCCTCCCTCAGTCCTGCCGAACAGCAGATCGCCCGCTATATCATCTCAAATCCCGAGGAATCCACCCTGCTCTCGGTCCGGCAGCTGGCCCAGCGGACCTTCACGTCCCCTTCCAGCGTGGTGCGGGTCTGCCGGTCGGTGGGCTTTGAGGGATACAAGGAGCTGCGCCGTGCTCTGGTGGGAGAACTGGCCGCCCTGGGAGAGACAGGCCGTCACCCCGAGCAGGAGCTGACCGCCGGGGACAGCGTCCACGAGATCATCCAGAAGGTGACCCAAAAGAATATCCAGTCCCTGTCCGATTCCCAGCGTCTGCTGGCGCCCGACACGGTGGAGCAGTGCGCACAGTTGCTGGACAACTGCCGCAGCGTGCTGCTGTTTGGGCTGGGGTCCTCGCTGTGTGTGGCCCGGGACGCCTATCTCAAGTTCCTGCGGCTGGACAAGCCCTGCGTCATCAACGAGGACTGGCACGCCCAGCTCCTTTCGGCCCGCTATGCCACCAGCCGGGACGTGGGGATCGTCTTTTCCTATTCGGGTCAGACGGTGGAAGTGATCGAGTGCATGAAAGCCATGAAGGCAAACGGCGCGCCCCTCATTGCCGTCACCCGCTATTACCCCTCCGAAGTGGCCAAGCTGGCCGACTACAATCTTTACATTGCGGCCAACGAGTCACTTTTCCGCAATGGGGCCATGTCCTCCCGTCTGGCACAGCTCAACGTGGTGGACATTCTGTACACCACTTATGCCAGCCTCCACTACGAGGACACCCTGCGCAAACTGACTCTGACCCATATCTACAAGCCCGGCGAGCCGGAAGACGCCGCGCCATAAACCTGTACACATTCGAATGAACAGCTGTGTCCCGCCCGGCTCGTTTGGTCACTTGTGGAACGGGAAGTTTCCTGCTATAATGCAAAAGGGCAGGACCGTTTGCTGCTTCCGATTATAAACTCCGGTTGCAACAACCGGTCAAGCGCCCCTACGAGAGCAACCTCATCCCGGCCGGCGGCCAGACAGAATATGCAAAGACGGGGAGGGACCCGAATCTATGAAACTTGAAAAGCTGATCCAGGACAAGGGGCTGACGGGCACCGAAGCCGCCGTGCTGGAATACATCGTGGCAAACCTGGACCATGTGCTGCGCGACGGGGTGCGCGGGGTGGCGCGGGCCAACTTTACCTCCACCTCCACCATCATGCGGCTGGCCAAAAAGATGGGCTATGGCGGGTTTGTGGATATGTGCTACAAGCTGCGCTCGCTGGTGGAGATGCCCCAAAAGGCCGAGCAGGAGGAAGTGGACTTTCTCAACAGCTTCGGCACCGTCTCCCTGCTCAACTACAACACCTACACCCAGGTCAAGAGCTGCGCCCAGCAGATCATCCGGCAGACCGAACGGACCATCTTCATCTATGGCACCGGCTTTTCGGGCACGGCGGGCGAATACCTCTATCATAAGCTGCTGAATATGGGCAAGCACTGCCTGTTTGCCAGCGGCGGCGATTCGGTGGGCATCTTCGAGAACTCCCTGGACCGGATGGGGATGTTCATCGGCATCTCAAAGTCGGGCGAGACCTCCCTGGTGCGGGACAAGATCAAGACCGCCCAGGAGAACGGCGTCTTTACGGTGGCCATCACCGGCGACCATGAGAACAGCGTGGGCCAGTTCGCCGACATCTGGTTCCGGGTGGAGGATCTGTGGAAGCTGGACGATCTGAACGTCATGCCCAACACCTTTTTCCCCCAGACCCTGATGCTGATGGAATTGATCGCGTATGAATACCGCCGCTTGTGCAAGTCCGACAATGACCTGCCGGTGTGATTGTGTATTCCGCACAACCGTTTTCGCGCGCTGGCCGCAACCTGTTACCGATTGGGGTAACAGGTTTTCTTTTGCCCAAAAAGAGTTTACACAGGGCAATTTTTTTGGCATATTGTGTGTAAAGACAGCTGTCGCGCAAACCGGGCGGACGCGCCCCGCGGAAAACACAATGGAAAGAAGGAATCATTTCTCATGAAAGAAAAAGTCATGGACGCCATGCAGCGCTTCTCCAAAGCGATGTTCATCCCCGTCCTGATCCTGCCTATTGCCGGTATTCTGATCGCGGTCGGCAACCTGTTCACCAACACCCGTCTGATGGAAGTGCTGCCCTTCCTCAACAACCCCGTCACCACCGGTTTCGGCACCCTGCTGTCCGGCTCGCTGAACGCCATCATGACCAACCTCGGCGTCATCTTCTGCGTGGGCCTGGCGGTGGGCCTGGCCCACAAGAAGAAGTCCGAGGCGGGCTTCATCGGCCTTCTGGCTTTCCTGGTGTTCATCAACGCCATGAACCGCTTCATGGGCCTGACCGGCATCCTGGTGGAAGGCAGCCTGAGCGGCACCGGCCAGACCACCGTGCTGGGCGTGCAGGTGCTGGATATGGGCGTCTTTCTGGGCCTGATGCTGGGCATCATCGTGGCCTGGATCCACAACCGCTTCTGTGAGACCGAGTTCAACAACGCCTTCCAGATCTACGGCGGCACCCGCTTTGTGTTCATCGTCCTGATCCCCCTGATGGTGGTGCTGGCCGTCGTCCTGACCTATGTGTGGCCCTTCGCCCAGGCGGGCATCAACTCTCTGGGCAGCTTCATCCAGGCTTCCGGCAACTTGGGCCTGTTCGTCTACGGTATGCTGGAGCGCCTGCTCATCCCCACCGGCCTGCATCACCTGGTCTACACCCCCTTCCTGTACACCTCCCTGGGCGGCGTCGCTGAGGTGGGCGGCCAGATCTACGAGGGCGCCCGCAACATCTACTACGCCGAGATCGCAGACCCCTCTGTGGCAGTCCTGAGCCAGTCGGTCATCTGGGACGCCCGGGGCATCTCCAAGATGTTCGGCCTGATCGGCGCCTGCCTGGCCATGTACCACACCGCGCGTCCCGAGAACCGCGGCAAGATCAAGGCCGTCCTGATCACCGCCGCCACCACCTCCTTCATCGCGGGCGTCACCGAGCCCATCGAGTTCAGCTTCCTGTTTGTGGCTCCCATCCTGTTCGTGGTCCACGCCGTTCTGGCCGGCTCCAGCATGGTGCTGCTGAACGTGCTGGGCTGCCGCGCCATCGGCCCCAACGGCTTCATCGACTTTCTGCTGTACAATGTGCCCCTGGGCACCGGCAAGACCCACTGGCCCGTCTACATCCTGGTGGGCGTCATCTACTTCGTTCTGTACTACGTCATCTTCCGCGTCCTGATCGTCAAGATGAACCTCAAGACCCTGGGCCGTGAGAGCGAGGGCATGGAGATGAAGCTGCACAGCAAGGCCGAGTACAAGGCCAAGGTGGCCGCGGGCAAGTCCGCCGGTCCTGCTGCGGACGGCGCCGTGGACGCCGCCCTCATCGTCAGCGCGCTGGGCGGCAAAAACAACATCCTCAAGGTCACCAACTGCTACACCCGTCTGCGCACCGAGCTGGCAAACCCCGACCTCGTGCAGGAGGACGTGCTGAAAAACCAGACCGGCGCCAACGCCGTCATCCGCAAGGGCAAGAACGTCCAGGTGGTCTATGGCCTCAAGGTCAATGCCGTCCGCAAGGCCGTGGACCAGGAACTGGGCTTTGCCGACCAGGAATAAACGAAAAGAGGTTTTGAAGATGAAAAAGTTTTCGATCGTCATCGCCGGCGGCGGGAGCACCTACACCCCCGGCATCGTGATGATGCTGATGGACAGCCTGGACCGCTTCCCCATCCGCAGCCTGAAATTGTACGACATCGACGCCGAGCGCCAGGAAAAGCTGGCCAAAGCCATCGCGCTGGCCATGCAGAAGGTGGCGCCGGATGTGGCGTTCTCCTACACCACCGACCCGAAGGAAGCCTTCACCGATGTGGATTTCTGTATGGCCCACATCCGCAGCGGCGGCTACCCCATGCGGGAAAAGGATGAGAAGATCCCGCTGGCCCACGGCGTGGTGGGCCAGGAGACCTGCGGTCCCGGCGGCATCGCCTACGGTATGCGCAGCATCCCCGACATCATGCAGCTGATCGATTATATGGAGGCGTACAGCCCCGACTGCTGGATGCTGAACTACTCCAACCCCGCCTCCATCGTGGCCGAGGCCTGCCGGGTCCTGCGTCCCGGCGCAAAGATCATCAACATCTGCGATATGCCGGTGGGCACCCTGCGGCGGATGAGCTACATCGTGGGCAAGGACCCCAAAGACCTGGATGTGCGCTACTACGGCCTCAACCACTTTGGCTGGTGGACCAGCGTCAAGGGCAAGGACGGCACCGACTACACCCCCCAGCTCATCGACTATGTCAGCAAGAACGGCTACCTGACCGCCAAGGCCATCGAGACCCAGCACATGGATTCCAGCTGGCAGGAGACCCACCGCAAGGCCGCCGATCTGCTGGCGGTGACCCCCGACTGCCTGCCCAACACCTACCTGAAATACTACCTCTACCCCGACTATGTGGTGGCCCACAGCGACCCCAACTACACCCGCGCCAATGAGGTGGAGAACGGCCGCGAAAAGACCGTGTTCGGTGCCGCCAAGGCCATTGTGGATTCGGGCCGGTTCAACGGCGACGAGTTCTCCATCGACAACCACGCCAGCTTCATCGTGGACCTGGCCCGGGCCATCGCCTACAACACCCACGAGCGGATGCTGTGCATCGTGGAGAACAAGGGCGCCATCTCCAACTTTGACCCCCACGCCATGGTGGAAGTGCCCTGCCTGGTGGGCAACGAAGGCCCCGAGCCCCTGTGCCAGGGTGAAATCCCCACCTTCCAGCTGGGCATGATGCAGCAGCAGGTGGCCGTGGAAAAGCTGGTGGTGCAGGCTTACTGCGAGCACAGCTACCAGAAGATGTGGCAGGCTTTGACGCTGAGCAAGACGGTGCCCAGCGCCAAGGTGGCCAAAGAGATCCTGGACGATCTGATCGAGGCCAACAAGGACTACTGGCCCGAGCTGCACTAAACTATCCATCGCCCGCCGCCGCAGTGTGCCCGTTGCCCTGCGGCGGCTTGTGCGTACCAAAGGAGGAAACAAGATGGAACTGATCAGTCAGAAAATGCGCACCCTGGCCCCCGAGCTGGACCCGCTGCGGATCGGCACCGGGTGGGCCCCGGAGGACCTTGCAAAGCCCCAGGTCATCATCGAGAGCACCGCCGGGGACAGCCATCCCGGCAGCGGCCACCTGCCCATCCTGGTGGAGGAGGTGCGCAAGGGGGTGGCCGAGGCCGGAGGCCATGGCGCCCGGTACGCCTGCACCGACATCTGCGACGGCGAGAGCCAGGGCACCGACGGCATCAATTACAGCCTGGCCAGCCGGGAGATCATCGCCAACATGATCGAGATCCACGCAAACGCCACCCCCTTTGACGCCGGGGTCTACCTGGCCAGCTGCGACAAGGGGATGCCCGCGAACCTCATGGGCTGCCTGCGGGTGGACATCCCCTCGGTGGTGGTGCCCGGCGGCACCATGAACGCCGGCCCCGAGATGCTCACCCTCGAGCAGCTGGGGATGTACAGCGCCAAATTTGAGCGGGGCGAGATCGACCAGGACAGGCTCAACTGGGCCAAGCAGAACGCCTGTCCCAGCTGCGGGGCCTGCAGCTTCATCGGCACGGCCTCCACCATGCAGATCATGGCCGAGGCTTTGGGCCTGGCTTTGCCCGGCAGCGCCCTGATGCCCGCCACCAGCCCCGACCTGCTGGCCTATGCCCGGCAGGCTGGCCGCCGCGCCGTCGAGATGGCCGGCTGCGACGCCATGCGCCCCAGCCGCATCGTCACCATGGACAGCTTTGAGAACGCCATTCTGGTCCATGCCGCCATCTCCGGCTCCACCAACTGCCTGCTGCACCTGCCCGCCATCGCCCACGAACTGGGCATCGAGATCACCGGCGACACCTTCGACCGGCTGCACCGGGGCGCCCGGTACCTGCTGGACGTCCGCCCCGCCGGCCGCTGGCCCGCCGAGTGCTTCTACTACGCCGGCGGCGTGCCCGCCATCATGGAGGAGATCCGTGACCACCTGCACCTGGATGCGATGACCGTCACCGGCAAGACCCTGGGCGAGAACCTGGACGAGCTGAAAGCCAATGGCTTCTACCAGCGCTGCCAGAAGTGGCTGGACCAGTTCAACGCACGCTATGGCGTCCACATCACCCGGGAGGACATCATCCGTCCCTACGACAAGGCCATCGGCACCGACGGCTCCATCGCCATCCTCAAGGGCAACCTCGCCCCCGAGGGCGCGGTCATCAAGCACACCGCCTGCCCCAAGGAAATGTATAAGGCCGTCCTGCGGGCTCGCCCCTTCGACAGCGAGGAGGAATGCCTGGCGGCCGTCCTCCACCACGAGGTGCAAAAGGGCGACGCGGTGTTCATCCGCTACGAAGGCCCCAAGGGCAGCGGTATGCCCGAGATGTTCTACACCTCCGAGGCCATTTCCTCCGACAAGGAGCTGGGCCGGAGCATCGCCCTCATCACCGACGGGCGGTTCTCGGGCGCGTCCACCGGCCCGGTGATCGGCCACTGCAGCCCCGAGGCCGTGGACGGCGGCCCCATCGCCCTGGTGGAGCAGGACGACCTGATCGAGATCGACGTCTTTGCCCGCAAGCTGAACATCGTGGGCGTCCGCGGCGAGCGCAGGACCCCCGAGGAGATCGACGCCATCCTGGCCCAGCGCCGCGCCAACTGGCAGCCCAAGCCCCGCAAGTACACCAAAGGCGTGCTGCGCCTGTTCAGCGAGCTGGCCGCCAGCCCCATGAAGGGCGCCTATCTGGACTACGACGCCCGCTGAACCAAGCCCATACGGCCGGCGCCATCACCGGCCCGCAGCCCGAAGGACGGCTTCTGCCGGGATCAAAAGCTGTGAGCTCATTTTTCCCCGACATTCCCAAACTCCAACCAAACAGCGGCAGGGACTTCCAACGAAAGGCCCTGCCGTTGTTTTATTATCTTTTGGATGCCAAAAACGTCCCTATCCAAAAGCTGCAAAGACAAAACAGGGCCCCGGAGACCCTGCTGTAAGATACCGGCCATGCTTCATAAAACGCTTGCGCATCGCAGAAGGCATTGCACGCATCAAAAGCAACGCTCCTGCCGGAACAAGGCGGCGCCTGCCTGCTGTGGCACAACGCCGGCGACACTTTGTTCTCTTGCCATCATCATCGCCTGCACCTCGGCCAAGCAGTTCGGCCTCAGCGAGCGCTCCCTGCGGGCGTGGGAGAGCGAGGAGAAGGTTATCAGTAAGAGGTGTTGGGAGAGGTATTTTCAGGAGCTGCTGGGGATACCGTGAGCTCTTTCCAGATTTTCTCCGCAAAGGCCCGGTGGCCTTGTTCCGTAAAGTGCACGCCGTCGTATGCCAGGCCCACACCCCACGCTCCGGCGTCGACAAAACGGACCCCCAGTCGCTCCGCCAGCGCCCGATACTGCACGGCCAGCTCCGCCGAGGCATCGATCAGGCGCTGCTCCTGCACCCACGCGCCGAAAGTCACCGGCGGCGGCGCGATGAGCAAAATTTTATCATGTTTCGCCGTCAACCCGGCAAGGAAGTGCAGCATTCTTTGCGCTGTCTCTGACGGGGTACGGCCCTGCAGCAGGTCATTGGTACCCAGCATTACCATCAATAAATCTGTGTCAGCCGGAAAGGCAGGCGCCTGTGACGGTATCGCCCGGCCATTCAGCCCCCAGTTCAGGGTTTCCCATCCGGTCCGCCGGGCAAGGATGTCCACCCATCGATTGTTAGCATCATATCGCCCGCCGAGCCAGCCACGCGGGTCGAAACCATAGGTGTTGGAATCACCGTAGCAGATGACTTTCACCGCTTTCCTCCTTGTATCAGTTTCTCCCACACTTCACGGTATACATCGGCCGTTCGGTCATCAAAGCAGGCGAACAGGACCGTCATGCCGGCGTTCTGGTAAACCTTCATCCAGTCGGCAACCGTTTTGAGAGCGATCTCAGTCGCCGCCCGCAGCGGATAGCCATAAACACCGGTCGAAATGGCTGGGAACGCAATGCTGTGGATGCCATGCGCCCGGGCCAGCTCGAGGGAGTTCCAATAACAGCTTCGGAGCAATTTGGCGTCCTCGGCTGCACCGCTGTACACCGGGCCGACGGTGTGGATGACGTACTTTGCCTTGAGGCGGTAACCTCCCGTGATTTTTGCTTCGCCGGTTTTGCAGCCGTGCAGGGTGCGGCATTCTTTCAGTAGGTCAGGGCCGGCAGCCCGATGGATGGCTCCATCCACGCCGCCCCCGCCCAGCAAACTATTGTTGGCGGCATTGACGATGCACTCTACATCCGCCTGGGTGATGTCCATGGTGCGAATCACGACGTGGTTCTTCCCTGTCAAAGCCCGGAATATATCGAACCGACGCAGAACCGCTCTCAAGTCATCGGGCAGGTACTGCCGGCATTTTTCTTTCAGCGCATCG
>MHCFR04200__coassemble_186_pt1 | contig 53114 bp, 53 predicted proteins | sample MHCFR04200__metabat2_high_PE_011 | metagenome-assembled genome bin MHCFR04200
TCGGTACCATCATCCACAACATCGAGCTGTACCCCGGCCGCGGCGCCCAGCTGGTCCGCTCCGCCGGCAACATGGCACAGCTGATGGCCAAGGAGAATGGCTACGCCCTGATCCGTCTGCCCTCCGGCGAGATGCGCAACGTGCCTCTGAACTGCACCGCAGTCATCGGCCAGGTCTCCAACATCGACCACGAGAACGTCAACCTGGGCAAGGCCGGCCGCAAGCGCCACATGGGCATCCGTCCGGGCAGCCGCGGTTCTGTCATGAACCCCAACGACCATCCCCACGGCGGCGGCGAGGGCCGCGCCCCGATCGGCCACTCCGGGCCTATGACCCCCTGGGGCAAGCCCGCACTGGGCCTCAAGACCCGCAAGCATCACAAGCGCTCCGACAAGCTGATCGTGAAGCGTGCCGGCAAGTAAGAGAGGAGTGTAGACCATGGGTAGAAGCATTAAGAAGGGACCTTTCGTCCAGCCTGCTCTTATGAAGCGCGTGGAAGCGATGAACGCTTCCGGCAAAAAGCAGGTCATCAAGACCTGGAGCCGGGCCTCCACCATCTTCCCCGAGTTCGTGGGCCACACCTTCGCCGTCCATGACGGCCGCAAGCATGTGCCTGTGTACGTCACCGAGGATATGGTTGGCCACAAGCTGGGTGAGTTCGTGCCCACCCGCACCTTCAAGGGCCACACCGGCAATTCTAAGTAAGTGAAGGAGGAACACAAACATGGAAGCTCGGGCAATTCTTCGTTATGCCCGCATTAGTCCGCGCAAGGTTTCGATCGTGATGGACCTCATCCGTAACAAGCCCCTGGACGAAGCGATGGCGATCCTGCAGTACACCCCGAAGGCCGCTTGTGAGCCCCTTCTGAAGCTGGTGAAGTCTGCGGCTGCAAATGCAGAAAACAACTTCAATATGGATAAGAACAACCTCTATGTGGCCGAGTGCTACGTCTGCCCCGGCCCCACGCTGAAGCGGATGATGCCCCGCGCCCAGGGCCGCGGCTACCGCATCCTGAAGCGCACCAGCCACATGACCGTCGTTCTGAAAGAGAAAGAGTAAGTGAGGAGGTAAACAAATGGGCCAGAAAGTTAATCCGCACGGGCTTCGTGTCGGCGTTATTAAAGACTGGGACAGCCGCTGGTTTGCTTCCAAGAAGGACTTCAGCGATAACCTGGTGGAGGATCACAAGATCCGCACTGAGCTGAAGGCTCTGCTCAAGGACGCCGGCGTCCCCAAGATCGAGATCGAGCGCACCGTGGATTCTTCCACCAGCGCCCCCCGCGTTACCGTGAACATCTACTGCGCCAAGCCCGGCATGGTGATCGGTAAGGGCGGCGAGGAGCGCGTCGCGCTCCAGTCCAAGCTCTCCAAGGAGTACGGCAAGAACATCGTGGTCAACGTCATCGAGGTGAAGAGCCCCTCCACCAACGCACAGCTGGTGGCTGAGGACATCGCCCGTCAGCTGGAGAACCGCGTCACCTTCCGCCGCGCCATGAAGCAGTGCATCCGCAATGCCATGAGCCCCCGCGACCGCAGCACTGTCCCCGCAAAGGGCATCAAGGCTATGTGCTCGGGCCGTCTGGGCGGCGCTGATATTGCCCGCACCGAGAGCTATCACGAGGGCACCATCCCCCTGCAGACCCTGCGCGCCGACATCGACTACGGCTTTGCAGAGGCTGCCACCACCTACGGCCGCATCGGCGTCAAGGTGTGGATCTACAAGGGCGAGGTCCTCAAGAGCGCAAAGACTGCTAAGACCGCGCCCAAGAAGGAAGGAGGCAACAAGTAATGTTACTGCCTAAGCGTGTTAAGTACCGCCGCGTCCAGCGCGGCCGCATGACCGGCAAGGCCACCCGCGGCAACGTGGTGTGCCAGGGCCAGTACGGCCTTGTTGCCCTGGAGCCGGCCTGGATCACCTCTGCCCAGATCGAGGCCGCCCGTGTCGCCATGACCCGTTATATCAAGCGTGGCGGCAAGGTCTGGATCAAGATCTTCCCCGACAAGCCCGTCACCGAGAAGCCTGCCGAGACCCGCATGGGCTCCGGTAAGGGCTCTCCCGAGTACTGGGTCGCCGTTGTCAAGCCCGGCCGCGTGCTGTTTGAGCTGGCAGATGTCGATGAGGCAACTGCCCGCGAGGCTCTGCGCCTGGCCATGCACAAGCTGCCCATCAAGTGCAAATTTGTTGTCCGTGAGGACTCCGTGAAGGAGGATGGCACCAATGAAGGCTAATGAACTCCGCGAAATGCAGCCCGCAGAGCTGACCAGCAAGCTGGCAGACCTGAAGGCCGAGCTGTTTAACCTGCGTTTCCAGCATGCCATCAACCAGCTGGAGAACCCCGGCCGCATCGAAGCAGTCAAGCGCGACATCGCCCGTGTGATGACCGTGCTGGCAGAGAAGCAGTAAGGAGGTTAAACGATGGAAGAACGTAATCTGCGCAAGACCCGCGTCGGCGTGGTCGTATCCGACAAGATGGACAAGACCATCGTGGTTGCCGTCAAGGACAGCGTGCAGCACCCCCTGTACAAGAAGATCCTGAAGCGCACCGCCAAGTTCAAGGCTCGTGACGAGAAGAACGAGTGCGGCATCGGCGACCGTGTTGAGATCATGGAGTGCCGCCCCCTGAGCAAGGATGTCCGCTGGCGCCTGGTCCGTATCGTCGAGAAGGCGAAGTAAGCCTTTTCGAGCAATCGCTGCTTTGAACAGTTTGAAAGGAGAAGTCTGATATGATTCAGATGCAAACTTATCTCAAAGTTGCCGACAACACCGGTGCCAAAGAGCTGATGTGCTTCCGCGTGCTGGGCGGTACCCGCAAGAGATATGCAAATATTGGCGACGTCGTGGTCTGCTCCGTCAAGAAGGCAGCCCCCGGCGGCACCGTGAAGAAGGGCGACGTTGTGAAGGCTGTCATCGTGCGCAGCAAGCATGGCGTCCGCCGCGACGACGGGTCCTACATCCGTTTCGATGAGAACGCCGCCGTCATCGTCATGGCCGACAAGAGCCCCAAGGGCACCCGCATCTTTGGACCTGTGGCCCGCGAGCTGCGTGATGCCGGCTACACCAAGATCCTGAGCCTGGCTCCGGAATCGCTGTAAGGAGGTTTTAAATTATGAATCATCTTCATGTTAAAACCGGCGACAACGTTATGATCATCAGCGGCAAGGACAAGGGCCACACCGGCAAGGTTCTGCAGGTCAGCCCCTCCGAAGGCAAGGTCATTGTTGAAGGCCAGAACATGGTTACCAAGCACGTCAAGCCCCGCCGTCAGGGCGAGCAGGGCGGCATCGTCAAGGCCGAGGGCGCTATGTACGCTTCCAAGGTGATGCCCATCTGCCCCAAGTGCGGCAAGGCTGTGCGCGTGGGCCATGTGGAAAAGGACGGCAAGAAGGTCCGCGTCTGCAAGAAGTGCGGCGCTGAGCTGTAAGAAAGGAGTATGGAACAATGGCTCGTTTGAAAGAACAGTATGTCAATGAAATTGCTCCTGCTCTGAACAAGAAGTTCGGTTACAAGAGCGTCATGCAGATCCCCAAGCTCGACAAGGTGGTCATCAACGTCGCCTGCGGCGAGGCCAAGGAGAACGAGAAGATCCTGGAGTCGGTCATGAAGGACCTGGCCCAGATCACCGGCCAGAAGGCAGTCATCTGCCGCGCCAAGAAGAGCGTCGCAAACTTCAAGCTGCGCGCCGGCACCCCCATCGGCTGCAAGGTCACCCTGCGCGGCGAGCGTATGTACGAGTTCGTCGACCGTTTCTTCAACGTGGCGCTGCCCCGTGTCCGTGACTTCCGCGGCATCAACGGCAACGCATTCGACGGCCGCGGCAACTTTGCCTGCGGCATCAAGGAGCAGATCATCTTCCCCGAGATCGACTTCGACAAGGTCGACGCCGTCCGCGGCATGGATGTCTGCTTTGTCACCACCGCCAAGACCGACGAAGAGGGCAAGGAGCTGCTGAAGGCTCTGGGCGCTCCGTTCGAGAACAACTAAGGGAGGAGATTACCAAAATGGCAAAGCTGTCTATGAAGCTCAAGCAGGCCCGCCCTGCAAAGTTCTCCACCCGCGCATACACCCGCTGCCGCATCTGCGGCCGGCCCCACTCTGTGCTGCGCAAGTACGGCGTGTGCCGTGTGTGCTTCCGTGAGCTGGCCTACAAGGGCGAGATCCCGGGCGTCAAGAAGGCTTCCTGGTAAGTAAGCCGGGGCCAAAGGCAAGTCGGATACCCGCCCCGGGGCCAAGGCGTTTCGGGGCGGTATCATTATAAAAACGCAAACAAACCAAACACACAAGCTAATCTAAGGAGGTTAGTGGCATGCAAATCACCGATCCTATCGCGGACCTGCTCACCCGCATCCGCAACGCCAGCACTGCCAAACACCCTTCTGTGGAGATCCCGGCTTCTAACATGAAGAAGGCCATCTGCCAGATCCTGGTCGACGAAGGGTACGTCAAGAGCATGCAGGTCAAGAATGACACTGTCCAGGGCACCATCGTGCTCAACCTGAAGTACCAGGCCAACGGCGAGCCCGTTCTGGCCGGCCTGAAGCGCATCTCCAAGCCTGGTCTGCGCATCTACACCAATTGCGAGAATATGCCCCGCGTCATGAAGGGCCTGGGCATCGCGATCATTTCCACCTCCAAGGGCGTCATGACCGACAAGGCTGCTCGTGCTGCGCACGTCGGCGGCGAGGTCCTGGCCTACGTGTGGTAAGAAAGGGGTAAAAGACAATGTCGAGAATTGGAAGAAAACCCATCGTCATTCCTGCCGGCGTCACTGTCACTGTCGATGAGGCAGCACACACCGTCGCCGTCAAGGGCCCCAAGGGCAGCCTGAATTCCAACTATCATCCCCTGATGACCGTCAAGGTCGAGGGCAATGAGGTTTTGGTTACCCGCCCCAATGACGAGAAGCTGGCCAAGAGCCTGCACGGCCTGACCCGCACCAACATCGCCAACATGGTCAACGGCGTGGTCAACGGCTACTCCAAGCAGATGGAGATCGTGGGCGTCGGCCTGCGCTGCCAGAAGCAGGGCTCCAACCTGGTGATGAACCTGGGCTATTCCCACCAGGTGATCATCTCCGACACCGATGACATCAAGATCGAGTGGCAGGATCCCAACAACTTCACCATTACCGGTATCGACAAGCAGAAGGTCGGCCAGTTTGCCGCTGAAGTCCGCGCCAAGAAGCCGCCCGAGCCTTACAAGGGCAAGGGCATCCGCTACAAGGGCGAGGTCGTCAAGCACAAGGAAGGCAAAGCCGGCAAGGGCAAGAAATAAGGTAAGGAGTGAAAGACAATGGTTAAGCAGATCGACAAGAACGAAGCCCGTCTTCGTCGTCATCGCCGCGTTCGCGGCAAGATCAGCGGCACCGCCGCTCGTCCTCGCCTGGATGTTTTCCGCTCCGCCAAGCACATTTACGCTCAGATCATTGATGATGAAAAGGGCGTGACTCTGGTGTCGGCGTCCTCCATGGACAAGGACTTTGAAGGTTTCGGCGGCAACGTCGAGGCCGCTGCCAAGGTTGGCAAAAAGGTCGCCGAGCGTGCTCTGGAAAAGGGCATCACGGAGGTCGTGTTCGACCGCGGCGGTTTCGTGTATCATGGCCGTGTCAAGGCCCTGGCTGAGGGCGCCCGCGAGGGCGGCCTGAAGCTGTAACGAGAGGAGGAAGACAGTTATGGCTATGAGAAACCGTGAAGACGACGGCATGATCACCAAGGTGGTCTCCATCAACCGCGTTTCCAAGACCGTCAAGGGCGGCCGCATCATGAAGTTTGCGGCGCTGGTGGTCGTGGGCGACGGCAAGGGCACCATCGGCTACGGCATCGGCAAGGCGGGCGAAGTGCCCGAGGCCATCCGCAAGGGCGAGGCCGCTGCCAAGAAGAATATGCACAAGATCGCCACCAAGGGCACCACCATCCCCCACGAGATCGTGGGCAAGTACGGCGCTGGCGCCGTGCTGCTCAAGCCGGCTGCCCCCGGTACCGGCATGATCGCCGGCGGCCCTGTCCGCGCTGTCATCGAGGCAGCCGGCATCAAGGACATCCGTGCGAAGTCGATGCGTTCCAACAACCCCATCAACGTTGTGTCTGCTACCTTCGCAGGCCTGTGCGGCCTGGTCAGCGCCGAGTCGGTCGCTGAGAAGCGCGGCAAGACCGTGAAAGAAATTCTGGGCTGAGGAGGGTACACACCATGGCAGATAAGATGCTCAAGATCGAGCTGAAGAAGAGCCTGATCGGCCGCGGCAAGAAGCAGATCGCAACCGCCGAGGCCCTGGGCCTGAAGAAGCCGGGCGACGTCACCGTTCAGCCTGACAATGCCGCTACGCAGGGCAAGATCGCCAAGATCGGCTTCATGCTCAGCGTCACCGAAGCGTAACAGCAGGGGGTACACGCAATGAATCTTCATGAATTACACGCGATTCCCGGCGCCAACAAGGCCCGCACCCGCAAGGGCCGCGGCATTGGCTCGGGCAATGGCAAGACTGCCGGCTACGGCAGCAAGGGCCAGAAGGCCCGCTCCGGCGTCAAGCGCGCCGGCTTCGAAGGCGGCCAGATGCCGCTGCAGCGCCGTCTGCCCAAGGTCGGCTTCAACAACATCTTCGCTACCCGTTATGCCATCGTGAACGTGGCTGACCTGGAGAAGGTGTTCGAGGCTGGCGCAGTGGTGGACACCGAGGCGCTGAAGGCCAAGGGCCTGGTCAAAAAGACCCTGGACGGCGTCAAGATCCTGGGCAACGGCGAGCTGACCAAGGCCCTGACCGTCAAGGCCGCAGCCTTTTCTGCTTCTGCCAAAGAGAAAATCGAGAAGGCAGGCGGGAAGGCTGAGGTGATGTAAGGTGTTTCAGACATTCCGAAACGCATGGAAAATCCCTGAACTGAAGAGCCGTCTGCTCTTCACGCTGGGCATTCTGATCGTCTACCGCCTTGGCAGCGCGATCCCGGTGCCCTTTGTGTCGGGCGACGCGCTCACGGCGATGTTCGCAAACGGCAGTATGCTGACTTATCTGGATATGATGAGCGGCGGCGCGCTGTCCCGGTGCACGATTTTCGCGTTAGGCGTCACACCCTATATCAATGCCTCCATCATCGTGCAGCTGCTGTGCGTCGCGATCCCGTATCTTGAGAACCTGGCCAAAGAATCCGACGGCCAGAACAAGATCCGCCAGATCACACGCTATGTGGGCGCAGGCATCGCACTGGTGCTGAGCATCGGCTATTATTTTCTGGTGCGCAATATGGGCGCACTCAAGTACACTGCGGGCGCCGCAGGCATCTTCACCGCCATCGTGGTGATCCTGACCTTTACCGCAGGCGCACAGCTGACCACCTGGTGCGGTGAGCAGATCGATGACAAGGGCATCGGCAACGGTGTCTCCCTCATCATCTTCGCTTCCATCGTCTCCAACTGGTCGTCGGTCACCACCATGGTCACCGATATGCTCACCCGCGCTTCCAGCGGACAGCCGCTGTACTATGTGCTGCTGCCTCTGCTGGTGGTCTTTGCACTGGCCGTGGTGGTGTTCATCGTCATCATGACCAATGCCGAGCGCCGCATCACCATCCAGTATGCGCGGCGGGTGGTGGGCCGCAAGCAGATCGGCGGGCAGAACAGCTATCTGCCCCTCAAGCTGAACATGAGCGGCGTCATGCCCATCATCTTCGCCAGCACCTTCTGCTCCATCCCCGGCACCATCGGCAGCTTCATCAATGTGGACCCGGTGGCGCATCCGTTCTGGTATGCGTTCTTCAGCACCTTCAACTACACCTCTGCGCTGTATGTGGTGGTGTATGTGCTGCTGATCGTCGCGTTCAACTATTTCTACGTTTCCATCCAGTACAACCCGATCGAGATCGCCAACAATCTGCGCCGCAACAACGGCTCGATCCCCGGCTTCCGCCCCGGCAAGCCGACCAGCGATTTCATCATCAAGACGCTGAGCAAGATCACCATGATCGGCGGCATCTTCCTGGCGCTTGTGGCTGTACTGCCCATCATCCTGGGCAATCTGACCGGCGTGGCCATCCAGCTGGGCGGCACCAGTATGCTGATCGTCGTTGGCGTGGCACTGGACACCACCCGCAGCCTGGACAGCTATATGACCATGCGCAATCACAAGGGTTTCCTGGGCTGATGTTCCCCTGACGGGATGTTTTTGAACTGAATCAAGCACCGTCGAAAGAAGCACTGGAAAGGAGAGGAGCCCTCGATTTTTCAGTGCTTTTTTGCATATTTCCTGATAAGTAAGGTATAGGCAAGAAAGGAGCATGGAAATGAATCTCATTCTGTTAGGCGCCCCGGGTGCAGGCAAGGGCACCCAGGCCGAAGTGCTCACCGCAAAACTGGGCATCCCGGCCATCTCCACCGGCAACATCCTGCGTGCCGCCGTCAAGGAGGGCACCGAGATGGGCCTGAAGGCCAAGAGCTACATGGACGCCGGCGGGCTGGTCCCCGACGAGGTGATCATCGGCATCCTGAAAGAGCGGCTGGCCCAGCCCGACTGCGCCAAGGGCTTTATCCTGGACGGGGTGCCCCGCACCATCGCCCAGGCCGAGGCCATTGAGAAGATGGGCATCCGCATCGACAAGGTGCTGGACCTGGCCGTGGACGAGAACGTGATCTTTGACCGGATGAGCGGCCGCCGCGTGTGTGAAAAGTGCGGCGCCAGCTACCATGTGCGCACCAAGCCCAGCAAGGTGGAAGGTATCTGCGACGCCTGCGGCGGCAAGCTGGTGATCCGCAAGGACGACCAGCCCGAGACCGTGCGGGACCGCCTGAAGGCATACCACGCCCAGACTGAGCCCCTGATCGAGTTCTATCGCAGCCGCGGCAAGCTGGCCGTGGTGGAGAGCGGCTCGACCGTCGAGGCTACGACGGCCGAAGTCATGAAGGCTTTGGAGGCATAAACCATTGATTCAGATCAAGAATGCGAAAGAGTTGGAGGGTATGCGCCGGGCCAACGCCCTGAGCGCCGCTGCCCTGAAGTATGGCGGCGAGCACATCGAGGCCGGTATGACCACATGGGAGCTGGATAAACTGATCTATGAGTTCATCGTCAAGCACGGCGGCGTCCCCAATTTCAAGGGGCTGTACGGGTTCCCCGGCACCGCCTGCATCAGTTTGAACGACACGGTCATCCATGGCATCCCTTCCCATGACATTGTCATCCGCCCCGGCGACATCGTCAGCATCGACACCGGCGCCAAGGTGGACGGCTTCAACGGCGACAACGCCTGCACCTACGCTGTGGGCAAGATCGACCTGGAGGCCCAGCGCCTGCTGGATGTCACCAGGGAGTCGCTGCACCTGGGCATCGCCCAGGCCAAAGCAGGTAACCGCATCGGGGACATCAGCCACGCAGTGCAGAGCTACTGCGAGGCGGCTGGTTTTTCGGTGGTGCGGGAGTTCGTGGGCCACGGCACCGGCCGTGAGCTGCACGAGGACCCCGAGGTCCCCAATTTTGGCACTGCGGGCCGGGGGCCCCGGCTTGTGCCCGGCATGACCATCGCCATCGAGCCTATGATCTGCCAGTATGGCTGCAAGATCAAGACTCTGGCAGACGGCTGGACCGTCAAGACCAAAGACGGGGGCCTGGCCGCCCACTTTGAGCATTCGGTGGCCATCCTGAAGGACCGCACCGAGATCATGACCATCGGCTGGGAGGACCCCAACTTCACCCTGTAAAAAGAGCAGGGAAAGGGGAAAGTCTGCCCACCGGCGAAGTGCACAAAAACCGAGGATTTCCGCCCCGTAAAAAGGGCGGAAATTTTTATCGGAAACACGAAAAAACCCCTTGCATTTCAACGCGAAAAGGTGTATAATTCAATAATGGCTGTGGAGGCCAGATGCTTTCTCGGCAGGCAGAGACGCGCTGTCTGTTTGCGGATTTTGTGCCGCGCAGAGGAAAGTATGTGGCGCTCACTGCCCCCGTCCGTACCAGACAAACTGAGCAGATCCATAAGGAGGCAAATAGCTTGTCTAAAGAAGACGTTATCGAGATCGAAGGCATCGTGCGCGAGGCTCTGCCTAACGCCATCTTTAAGGTGGAAATGCTGAGCGAGGACAAAGCTACTGGGAAGCTCACGCCCAGCGGCCACACCCTGCTGGCGCACATCTCCGGCAAGCTGCGGACCAACTTCATCCGCATCCTGCCCGGCGATAAGGTCACAGTCGAAATGTCGCCCTACGATCTGACGAAGGGCCGCATCACCTGGCGCTCCAAATAAGCGCCGGGGCCAACCAAAAGGAGGTTCAACATCATGAAGGTCAAGCCTTCCGTGAAGCCCATCTGCGAAAAGTGCAAGGTCATCCGCCGCAAAGGCCGCGTGATGGTCATCTGCCAGAACCCCAAGCATAAGCAGCGCCAGGGCTGAGAGCCGGCGCTCGGGGGTCAAGTGCGTAGAGTCCCGGCGCAGACCCCGACACTGACATGGGATGATTTTTGGAGGAAACTATTATGGCACGTATTGCCGGCGTTGACCTGCCCCGCGAGAAGCGGATCGAGATAGGTCTCACCTACGTTTACGGGATCGGCCGCACCACTGCGGACAAGATCCTGGCTGCCACTGGCATCAACCCCGATACCCGCGTCAAGGACCTGACCCGTGAAGAAGAGGCCAAGATCCGCGACTATATCGACGAGGCCAACATCATTGTGGAGGGCGACCTGCGCCGCAACGTCGCTCTGGACATCAAGCGCCTTGTTGAGATCCAGTCCTACCGTGGCATTCGCCATCGCAAGAACCTGCCCTGCCGTGGCCAGCGCACCAAGACCAATGCACGTACCTGCAAGGGTCCCAAGCGCACGGTCGCCAACAAGAAGAAGTAAGGAGGATTTGAGAAATGGCAAATGCTAATAACGCCAAGAAGGGCGCAGTCCGTACCAAGCGCAGAGAGCGCAAGAACGTTGCCGCCGGTCAGGCTCATATCCAGTCCACCTTCAACAACACGGTTGTGACCATCACCGACCTGCAGGGCAACGCTATCTCCTGGTGCTCCTCCGGCAGCCTGAATTTCCGTGGCAGCCGCAAGAGCACTCCGTTTGCCGCACAGTCCGCAGCTGAGACTGCTGCCAAGACCGCGATCGAGCACGGCATGAAGACCGTTGAGGTCTACGTCAAGGGCCCTGGCGCTGGCCGTGAGTCCGCCATCCGCGCCCTGCAGGCCACCGGCCTGGAGGTCACCCTGATCAAGGACGTGACCCCCATCCCCCACAATGGCTGCCGGCCCCCCAAGCGCCGCCGTGTCTGATTGAAGGAGGAAACTGAATTATGGCAAAGAATACGCAGCCTATCGCAAAGCGTTGCAAGGCCCTGGGCATTTCTCCTGCAGTCTTGGGCTATGCAAAGAAGAATACCACCCGCAACTCCAATGGCAACATGCGCAAGAAGCAGTCCGAGTACGCCATGCAGCTGAAGGAGAAGCAGAAGGTCAAGTTTATCTACGGCGTGCTGGAGAAGCAGTTCCACAACACCTTCGTGAAGGCTGCCGCCCGCCCCGGCCAGACCGGCGAGAACCTGCTGCAGATGATGGAGTGCCGTCTGGACAACGTGGTGTTCCGTCTGGGCTACGCTCAGACCCGCCGCGACGCCCGCCAGCTGGTCAGCCACGCTCACTTCACCGTCAACGGCAAGAAGGTCAACATCCCTTCTTACCAGGTCAAGGCCGGCGACGTGATCGAAGTGCGCGAGTCCAGCCGCTCTTCTGCTAAGTTCGCCAAGCTGACCGGCCCCGAGGCTCCCGTGGTGGCTCTGCCCGCCTGGCTGGAGCGCGAGACCGGCACCCTGAAGGGCACCGTTACCCGCCTGCCCGAGCGCAGCGACATCGACTACGAGGTCGCTGAGCATCTCATCGTCGAGCTGTACTCCAAGTAAAACCCATTGGAAAGGCACGGCTTTTGTGGGCCGCTGGCCTTTCGGATTCTTTTGAGAATTGCATAATGGGCCGATGGTGAACGTCGGTTTTACAAGGAGGGCATAGATATGATGGAGATTGAACGTCCCAAAATCGAAACGGCGAGCCTCTCGCCCGACGGCCGCTACGGCAAGTTCGTAGCAGAACCTCTGGAGCGCGGTTTCGGCATCACGCTGGGCAACAGCCTGCGCAGAGTCCTTCTGTCGTCTCTGCCTGGCGTCGCCGTGACCAGTGTCAAGATCGACGGCGTAGTCCACGAGTTCTCCACCATTGAGGGCGTCAAGGAAGACGTTACCGAAATTGTCCTGAACCTGAAGGGTATTGCTGCAAAGCTGTACTCCGACGGGCCCAAAACGGTGCGCGTCGAGGCGGTCGGCCCCTGTGAGGTCACTGCCGACAGCATCAAGCAGGGCGACGAGATCGAGATCCTGAATCCTGAATGGCACATCGCCACCCTGGGCGAGGGCGGCCGGCTCGTGATGGAGCTGACCTTCGACAAGGGCCGCGGCTATGTGCCCGCGGAGCGCAACAAGCAGACCATCGTCGAGAAGAACGATATCAACACTCTTCCCGTCGACAGCATTTATACCCCCGTGCTGAAGGTGAACTACAGCGTGGACAACACCCGCGTTGGGCAGATCACCGACTACGACCGGCTGACCCTGGAGGTCTGGACCGATGGCACGATCAACGCGCAGGAGGCTGTGAGCCTTGCCGCCCGCGTTTTGACCGAGCACCTGAACCTCTTCGTGAACCTGTCGGATGAAGCCGCCGGCACCGAGATCATGGTGGAAAAGACCACCGACGACAAGGAAAAGGCCCTGGAGATGACCATCGAGGAGCTGGACCTGAGCGTGCGGAGCTTTAACTGCCTGAAGCGTGCGGGCATCAACACGGTGGAGGACCTGGTCAGCAAGAGCGAGGACGAAATGATGAAAGTCCGCAACTTGGGCCGCAAGAGCCTGGAAGAGGTCATGGCCAAGTTGGATTCGCTCGGATTCAAGCTGAGCACAGACGATGATAACTAATATTGTTTAAGGAGTGAAACGGGATGCCCGGTACCAGAAAGCTCGGTAGGACCACCGACAGCCGCAAGGCCATGATGCGCGCGATGGTCACCTACCTGTTAGAGAATGGCAAGATCGAGACCACTGTGACCCGTGCCAAGGACGTGCGTTCGATGGCCGAGAAGATGATCACCCTGGGTAAGAGCAGTGACCTGCACACCAAGCGCCAGGTCTACGGCTACATCACCAAGGAAGATGTGGCAAAGAAGCTGTTTGACGAGATCAGCCCCAAGTACGCTGACCGCAACGGCGGCTACACCCGCATCGTGAAGATCGGCGTCCGCCGCGGCGATGCCGCCGAGATGGCGATCCTCGAGCTGGTCTGATCGCGCAGCGCGCAAAACAGATAAGCACCAGGCCCCTGTCCTTTTGGACAGGGGCTTTTTATAATGCTTGTCCGCCGGAAAAGGGGCGTGCGGATGCCTGTCTTTGGCGGGGGCCCGGTGGACCGCAGGGCGGGGCAGGGGATGGGGACAGCCAGCCCTCTCGGCCGCCGCAGGCGGAAAAAGCAAGGCCCCGCCTCCCGGTGGGGAAGGTGGGGGAAGGATGCTTACAGCACGCCCTGCTTGGCGGCATACACGGCCAGGGTACTGAGCAGGTCGGCGTTGGCTTTTTGGTAGGTGGTGCGGCCGATGTGCAGGGTGTCCAGGACCTGCTGCTCGGTCTGGTGGCGGCGGTAGCGCTGCTCCAGGATGCCCGCCCGGATGGGGTCCTGCTGCTGGTAATAGGCCGCAGTCTGGCGCAGGGCGTGGGTCCAGCACTGGTTTTCGGGGGTGGGCTGGCGCTCCAGCAGCTGCCAGTGCCACAGGGCAGCGCGGCACTGCCGCCGGTGTTCGTTGGTCATGCGGGTCTCCTTTCTCGTGCGGATCGATGGATGTGCATAAATATGCATGGGGTAAGTGATTTTAAATCTACTTCAGCCGCCAAAAACAGCGCTCCTGTTCATCGGCGCTCAGCCCCAGCAGGAAGCTCAGCTGCTGGGCTTCTTCCAGCTTGAACGCGCTTTTTCCCGTCAGCTTGTTGCGCAGGGTGTTGGCGGTGATGCCCATAGCATGGGCCAGGTGTTTTTTCTTATATCCGCTGGCGCGGACTCGTTCGTTCAGTTCCTTGCAGTCGATCATGCGTATGCCTCCTCCTTTGGCTGAAAAATGGGTGGTTTGACTCCTTCTGCCTCCAGTCTAGCACAAAGGTGATTCTGTGTCAACTAATAAGACCCGAAACACACGAAATGGTTGATTTTGAGGAAATTTTATGGTATACTAAAAGCGTAGACCATCCAAGCGCCAACATTGGGAGGGAGCAAAAATGTCTGTACTGTCGGTCCGCATCCGCCAGCGGCGGGAAGAACTGGGTATGAGCCAGGAGGAGCTGGCTGCCCGGATGGGTTACCGCTCCAAGTCCTCCATCACCAAGATCGAAAAGGGGGTCAACGATATCCCTCAGAACAAGATCGAGGACTTTGCCGCCGCGCTCCACACGACAGCCGCCTGGCTGCTGGGCCTGGAGGAGGAACGGGTGGCGGCTCCTCCGGGCTTTGAGCCGCTGCCTGCCATGGCTCGGGTGCCCCTGATCGGCTCGATCGCCTGCGGCAGCCCCATTACGGCCGAACAGAACATCGAACGGTACATCGGGGTGCCGGCGGCCTGGCACGCCGATTTTGCCCTCACCTGCCACGGGGACAGCATGGCCCCTACCATCCGGGATGGGGATATCGTATGCATCCGGGTGCAGCCTGAGGTGGAGCAGGGGGAGATCGCCGCCGTCCGCATCGGTGAGGAGGCCACCCTCAAGCACTTTCACCGCCAGGGGGATACGGTGATGCTGCTGGCAGACAACGCCGCCGTGTGCCCGCCCATGATCTATGCGGGGCCCCAGCTGGCCGAGATCCAGATCGAGGGCAAGGCCGTGGGCCTGTGCCGCACCCTGTAAGGAGGGACCGCTATGCCAGACAACGATCTTACCATCCACGCCATCGCCCATATCGAGAGCGATTTCAAGGAGAAATTCGGCATCCCCCGGCAAAGCGGCCTGGTGGACGCATTGCGGGCCCGTGTGGTATTCGAGCCGCCTTACCGGGACCCGAGCGCCCTGCGGGGCATCCAGCAGTTCAGTCATCTGTGGCTGGTGTGGCAGTTCACCCAGGCGGTGCGGGACAAATGGAGCCCCACGGTCCGGCCGCCCCGGCTGGGCGGCAACACAAGGGTAGGGGTGTTCGCCACACGGTCCCCTTTCCGGCCAAACCCCATCGGGCTGTCCTGTGTGCGGCTGGAAGGGGTGGAGCAGGACCCTGTCTGCGGGCCGGTCCTGCTTGTGCGGGGGGCCGACCTGCTGGACGGCACCCCCATCTACGATATCAAGCCCTACATCCCTTATGTGGACAGCCATCCCGATGCCGCCGAGGGCTACACGGCCCAAACGCAGACCTATAAGCTGGCGGTGTGCTGCCCAAAGGCTCTGCGGGATCTGCTGCTTCCCGGTCAATGGGAGGCTCTGGAAGGGGTGCTGGAAAACGACCCCCGCCCCTCGTACCAGGACGATGCCCAGCGGGTGTATGGGATGCGCTTTGCCGAATGGGAGGTGCGCTTTACGGTGGCGGACGGGGTGCTGACGGTGGAACAGATCCGGACCGCGCCGGAGGAGTGAACCATGGAACTGCGAAACATCAACACTTTTTTGCATGTGGCTGAGCTGCACAGTTTTTCCCGGGCGGCCCGGGAGCTGGATTATTCCCAGTCGGCGGTGTCCAGCCAGATCGCCCAGCTGGAGGCGGAGCTGGGGGTGCCCCTGTTCGACCGGGTGGGCAAAACGGTCCGCCTGACCGATGCGGGGCAGACCTTCCAGCACTATGCCCGCATCTTGCTCACCACCGCCCAGCAGGCCCGGATGGCCCTGCAGCCCGCCCCCGAGGCCCGGGGGACCCTGCGGGTGGCGATAGCGGACAGCCTGCTCCGGGCCTTGATGCCCGGCCTGCTGAAGCAGTTCCACGCCCTGTGCCCCCTGGTGGAGGTCAGCTTCCGGGCGGCCAATACCCAGGAGATGCAGGACCTGCTCAGTGCCAACCGGGCCGACCTGGCCTATACCCTGGATCACCCGGTCACCGACCCGGCTTATGTGGTGGCCCTGGATGAGCCGGAACCCTGCTGCTTTCTGGCCCCGGCGGGGCATCCTCTGGCAGGCCGGCAGGGGCTGGCCCTGGCGGATCTGGCCGGGCAGGAATTCCTGCTGACCGAGCGGGGGATGAGCTACCGGGACGCGCTGGAACAGCTGCTGGCGGCGCGCCAGCTGACCCTGCACCCCTACATTGAGATGGGGGATGCGGCCCTGCTCTGCCGTCTGGTGGAACAGGGGATGGGACTGACCTTCCTGCCGCAGTATATGGTGGATGCCAGCCTGGCGGGGGGCGCCGTCCCGCTGGATGTGGAGGACTGCCATATCGAGATGCGCCGCCAGCTGTTCTACCACAAGGATAAATGGGTCACCCCGCAGATGGAGATTTTCCTGCGGCTGGCCCGGGAGAGATAAAGCAAAAGCCCCTGCGCCTTATAAAAGGGCAGGGGCCGTTTGGCATCAGTTCTGTTTTGGGCCGGGCTTGGGGTTCTCGCAGCGCTGGTGGCAGGAGGCACAGTTGCCGCCGCAGCCCTGGTCCTTCCAGCCGCCGTGCTTGGAGATCCAGACCACCGCCAGCGCAAACAGGACGACCAGCACCAGTAAGGTGATGATCCCGCGTACTGTCAGCATGGGAAAAACCTCTTTTCTTGTGTTGGGTTGCATCGGAAAGCTCCGCGCTGCGCGGCCCTTTGGGGCGGATATCCCAGCGGTCTTGAGCTTCCGGATCCATCTTAGTATACACGATTTTGTCCGCAAGGGCAATGCCCCCGCCGGAAAAAACCGTCTGCACGCGGATTTCTTCCGGTCCAAAAAGTTTTTGCGTTTTGCGCAAAAAAGGGCTTGCATTTTTGTCCAGAACGTGCTATAATAGCGTCGTTCCGATTCGGAGGATTAGCTCAGCTGGTTAGAGCACCTGCATCACACGCAGGGGGTCTGGGGTTCGAGTCCCTAATTCTCCACCATCACAGACGTGCTCGAACACTTCGAGGTGTTCGGGCACGTTTTTTGTTTACCGGAAGTGCTGCGTCGCGGCCGCAGGACAACCACAACTGCATAAAACCATAAAAGGCAGAGCCTCTGGTGAAGGGGTTCTGCCTTTTATGGTGCTTTTGGCGTTTTTATGCGTTGTCCGGTATCTCTGACCGCAGCCGTACCGCTGCGGCCATGCAGGAGTCCACATAGAGGGATCTACGGGTCAGTCTTTTCCCTCGATGCCCCACAGGAGGAGGTACTGTCCTTCCTCACGGGAGAGAGGTGATCGAACAGGCGAAGGGCGGCATCCACATTTTTGCAGTTGGTGGTGCCAATGTGCCCACAGCTTTCCTCCCGGTTTGATTGACGAATTCTATACATTTATGATACAATAAATAAGATAATGTTGAATGTTTCACAGCAACAGTGGGATAGGGCGGCGCAGGTGCGCAGAAGGCGCGGTGCTGCCCGCTTTGATTTAGGACGGCGGATGGTTTGGACCTCCTGCGGTATAGGGCCTGTAAAGGTGGTGTGGCGGCAATGGTGTCTAGGATCCTTTTTGTAGGCGATTATGATTTGGCAGGGGGCGGCATTGCCACCCGGATGTACCGTGAGGGCTGCAAGGTCAGCTGGTTGACCTCCAATCGGGATAAAATGCTGTGGGGGGACCGGGTACATGGCAAGGTGCACCGCCTGGCCATCACCTACAACAACTGCAGCCAGATCATCAAAGGGGAAGCGGTAGACTGCATCGTAGTACTCACCGGCATCTACCGTGAACTGGACGACCAAGACGCTGTCTGGGGCCGGGGCACCCTGCTGCCCATGCTGGTGCCGGTGCTGCGGGCCGCAGCGGCGGAACAAGTGCGGCATATCTGTTTCCTTTCCTCGGTGAGACTGGGGGATGAGGGCTTGCTGGAGCCCGGTTTTGAGGAGCTGCGGGCGGGAGAACGGATCGTCACCTCTTTTTGCCAGGAGAAAAAAATTCCCCTGCTGGTGCTGCGGCTGGACTGCGTGTATGGGCAGCGGATGCTGGACGGGCCCAACCTGGTAGGGGATATCCTGCGCGCCATGCAGAAGGGAAAGGATGCGGCCTGTCCCTTTACGCCGGATTCGGAGTTTGACATCCTGTTCAAATGGGACATGGCGGACGCGGCCTACCGGCTGCTGAATATGGACGCCTCCGGCAGTTTCCAGGTGCTGACGGGCAGCCCGGTTACGGCACGGCAGCTGTGGGAGATGGCGGCCGCTGCCCTGGGCCATGAAGGAACGATCCGGTACGGCCAGAAAGAGCGGCACTGCCCCCCGGGATGGGACCAGGAGATCCGGCAGCTGTGCGGCTGGATGCCCTTTTATCCCTTTGCAGAACATGGAGCCGCCATCATGGAGCGGGAGCTGGCCCGCTGGCGGCAGGATGGGGCGGCGGCACAGAAGAAAACAGACTGGAAGACCCGGCTCAAAAAGAAGCCGTTTTTGTACGAGACGGCCCAGAACCTGCTGCTGTTCGGGATCACGGTGCTGCTGACCCGGTTCACCGTGTCCTGGAGCGATCTGCGCTTTGTGGATGTGCGGCTGCTTTATGTGGTGATTATTGCCATCACCTTTGGGATGCGCCAGGGACTGCTGGCGACGGGGCTGGCCATCGTCTCCTACACCGGCAGCCTGCTGCGCTCAGGGGTGGATGTGTCCTATATGCTGTACAGCATCGAGTCCTGGGTGCCCCTCATCGTCTATGGGGTGGCGGGTGCCTTTGGAGGCTATTGGAGCGACCGCAAGCACGACGAATACCAGAACCTGGAAAACGAGTTCCAGGAAAATAAAAGCCGCTACCAGCTGCTGAAAGACCTCTACCGGGAGGTGCTGGACGTGAAAAACCGGCTGCAAAAGCAGATCGTCATCTCCAAGGACAGCTTCAACCGCATCTATACCATCACGGAAGGCCTGGACCGGCAGAATCCCTACATCGTCCTGCTGCGCACGGTGGGAGTCATCGAGGAAGTGATGGAGTGCGGCGCGGTGGCCATCTACCTGCAGCCCAGACCAGACAGCCCCTATTGCCGGCTGATGGCCTGCTCGAGCAGTCTGGCCAGCCGGCTGCGTCCCTCCATGGACCTGCGCACCATGCCAAAGCTTCAGCAGGCGACCCAAAAGGGGGAAATGTTTGTCAATCTTGAGCTGGAGCAGAGCTGTCCTGTGTTTGCTATGCCGGTCAGCGACGGCCAAACGTCGGTGGCTCTGGTGGAGCTGTACGACCTTTCGGCGGACCAGTACACCGTCTACTACCGCAGCCTGTTCCAGACCCTGGTGCAGATCGTACAGAACAACCTGATCCATGCTTACCGCTACCAGAAGGAAAACTGGTCCCGGCTGCACCTGCCCGGCACCAGCATCATGAAGGCGGAGGCCTTCACCGAGCAGCTGACTGCCCTGCGGCAGGCCAGCGAGGAATATGGGTATTCCTACAGCGTTGCCCGCATCGAACTTTCGGGGGATGCTCCGTTGCCCCCGCCAAAGGAGGAAGCGGTCAGACCCTCCCCACAGCCGGAGGTCGGCTCGGATGTGGACAGCCTCTATCAACAGCTGCTGCGTCAGATCGACACCGCCAGGGAGCGACCGGCCCGGCCGGTTCCCAGGACCCGGCAGCCCAAGCCTGCAGCCCGGACGCTGGCCCAAACCCCGGTGCAGGAGCTGTACCGCCGGATCCAGCCCCTGCTGCGTGGGACCGACCTGCTGGGCATGGGGGAGGACGGCGGCCTGCGGGCGGTCTTTTTGTACCTGGATGCTGGCCATCGCCCCCTGCTGGAAAGCCGCTTTGCCGGTCAGGGCTTCCGTCTGGTATGGGAGGGGTGACGGATGGATATTGTGATCTTGATCTTGCTGGTGCTCCATCTGCTTTCAGCCTGCGTTTACGTCTGGGACTGGTACCAGGACAACGGCCGCTGGCAGGAAGCGGTCATCCGTCTGGGCATCAGCCTGTGCCTGCCTTTGCTGGGGGTGCTGTTGTTCAAATGGATCGACTACTGTACAGAAAACAATGCAGGCGCCCAGATGGACGAGCTCTATCTGGGCCGGGGAGAAATGCTGGATGAGCTGGACCTGCTGCGCCCGGTGGACCGGGCCCAGGAGATGAACAAGGCTCCCGCCGCCGATGTTCTGGCCATGAGCGACTATGCCCAGCGCCGCAGGCTGGTGATGGATACCCTGCGGCAGGAGGACACCCTGGACTATGTATCGGTGCTGCAACAGGCCCTGTCCAACGAGGACCAGGAGACTTCCCACTACGCCAGCGCCGTCATTATGGACTTGCAAAACCGCATCCAGGACCGCTTGAACCGGTGTACCCGGTCGTATCAGGAAGACCCGTCCGACCCCCAGCGTCAGGCTTTGCTGGAGCAGGAGCTGTACCATGTAATGGAAAGCGGTGTATTCGACCGGCACACCATGGCGCGCTATCAGGCGCAGTACAGCCAGCTGTCCGATCGGCTTCTGGCTGGCGGTGAGATCCGGTCGGAATGGTACCACCACCGGGTCCGGGTGGACCTGCAGGCAGGGGCCGCCCTCCATGCGAAGGCGACGGCCTTCCGGTTTATGGAGGCCTGCCCCGACAATGAGGACGCGGTGGTGGACGTCATCCAGGCCTGCATCCAGCTGTCCGACCGGGAAAGTCTGGACCGTTTCCTGGCCCGGCTGAAGGACATGCCGGTGATGCTGACCGACAAGTCCCTGCCCTATATACGGTTCCTGGCCCGGCAGTGACAAGGAAGAAGGGGGAGTATGAAAGGTTATTACCGTAAAATCTATCTCTACATGCTGGCGGCCATTGCCGCTGTGCTGATCTTTCTGCTCATCAACAGCGGTGCTCTGGTGAGGACCAGCGCCCAGGCGGTGGACTTGGCGCTGCCTGAGCTGACCGACAGCCTTCCGGCGGAGGAGATGGCCGCCGCCCGCCCCACAGCTCTGGTGCTGTACGACCCCGGCAGCGAGCAGTCGCTCAAATACCAAAAGAACCTGGAGCGGGTATTCCGCTGGCTGGACATGGACGCCCGGTTCCTGGATGCCCGGCGCGGGGATACGGCCTTCTATCCGGAATACGACCTTGTGATGGTGGCCTGTTCCGACTGGGAGGGAACGATCGGCGATGACGCCGGCCGCCTGCTGGGCTATGCGGAGGAGGGCGGCCGGCTGCTGTTGGGACTGATGCCGGATGAACCCGGCTCGGTCTACCGGACCCTGTACCGCGGCATGGGGGTGGTGGAGTACGGGGATTATGTGACCATCCAAGGGCTGCACTTCACCCAAGAACTGCTGCCTGGCAGCCTGGGCCAGCGCTTTGAGGGAGAAGCTTTTGAAGATGTGGCTCTGGGAGTGCAGGTGGAGACGGACAGCCTGGTGCTGGCCGCCGGCCTGACCGAACAGGGCCGGGAGGTGCCGGTGGTCTGGCGGCACGACACAGGCCGGGGCAGGATACTGACTTTCAATGCCACCGCCATCACCGGCGATTTGTGGACCGGCGTGGCCGCCGGCTGCATCCAAAGCCTGCTTGGGGAGGCTATCTGGCCGGTGATCAACACCAAAACAGTGTTCATCGATGACTTCCCCTCGCCTCAGTACAACAGCGAAAGCGAAGTGATCCAGCGGGACTACAACCGTACCGTGCGGGAGTTCTTCCGGGATATCTGGTGGCCCGCCATGCAGAGTGCCGCCGTGCGCTACAATGTCGGCTATGTGGGGCTGTTCATAGCCACCTACGACGACGTGGTGGACCCGGAGGACTTTTTCTACACGATGGACTCCACCGAGCAGTATTTCGGCAACAGCCTGCTGGATAACGGCTTTGAGATGGGGGCCCACGGCTACAACCATCAGTCTCTGGCTCTGGCGGGCCAGGTCCCTGCGGACCTGGGCTATACCCCCTGGGGCAGTGTCGGGGATATGGAGGCCTCCCTGGCCGAGCTGGTGGACATCACAAGAGAACTGTTCCCGGAGGTAAAGCTTTATACCTATGTACCCCCTTCCAACTACCTGAGCGCCGAAGGCCGACAGGCGGTGGTGGAGGCCCTGCCCGACCTGCAGGTCATCTCGGGGGTCTATACCATGGAAGGAGAGGAGGGCACCGTCTGCGTCCAGGATTTTGACGTGGCAGCGGATGGTGTTGTGGAGTTTCCCCGGGCCACCTCCGGCATGCTGGAGGATGAATTCGACCGATTTTCCACCCTCAGCGTGGGCGGGCTGTACGGTGTCTACTCTCACTTCATCCACCCCGATGATATTCTGGATGAGGAGCGGGGCGGGGGTCTTGGCTGGGATCAGCTGTACCAGCGATTCTGCGAGAAGCTGCAGTTCGTCAACAGCTGCTTTGCAGGGCTGCGGCCCATGACGGCGGTCCAGGCGGCCGGTGCGCTGCGCGTGGCAGACGCCCTGGATGTGACCGTCCAGGTGGAAGCCGACGGCACCGTCCGCGGCTGGTGCAACGGATTTTCGGGCCAGGGCTGGTGCTACCTGCGCACCGAGCGCACCCCCAAAATGACCAATGAGAGCTGCTTCATCAGCCCTGTCAGCGGCCAGGGGGGAGGGTACTACTACCTGGTGCAGATCGACCAGCCCGTCTTTTCCTTTAAGCTGGAGTGAACTATGAAGATTTGCCTGATTGCCGAAGGCTGCTATCCCTATGTGGCAGGGGGCGTATCCTCCTGGGTGCAGATGCTCATTGAGGGTATGCCGGAGCACCGCTTTGTGATCTATACCATCGGCGCCAATGAGGAACAGCGGGGCAAGTTCAAATATCAGCTGCCCGCCAACGTGGAGTCGGTGGAAGAAAACTTTCTGGATCAGTTCATGGACGCCAAGGTGCGGCGGCAGGCCCGGTTCCAGCTGACGGCGGCGGAAAAGCAGGCGGTGCTGGACCTGATCACCAGCGACCGCACCGATTGGCCCCTGCTGTTCGACATGTTCGCTGCGGGGGGCCGCTACAACGCCAACGAATTTTTGACCAGCGAGGCCTTCCTGGACATTGTGATGGAGGCCTGCCGGGGCGCCTACAGCCAGACCCCTTTTAACCAAACCTTCTGGACGATGCGGTCGATGCTGCTGCCGGTGCTGAACATCCTGCGCTGCCCTGTGCCGGAGGTGGACGTGTTCCACACCGTGTCCACGGGCTATGCGGGGCTGTTGGGAGCGATGTTCAGCCATAAAACCGGCAGGCCCCTCCTGGTGACCGAGCACGGCATTTACAGCAGGGAGAGGGAGGAGGAGATCCTGAAGGCCAGTTGGGTGGACGTCTACTTCAAACAGACCTGGATCAACTTTTTCTTGGGGATGTCGGTGGCGGCCTACCACCAGGCCGATCGGATCGTTTCCCTGTTCTACCATGCCAGGGACCTGCAGATCGGCTACGGGGCCGACCCCGCCCGCTGCATCGTCATACCCAACGGCATCAAGCTGTCCCGCTTTGCTGGCATCGGGCCCATCGAGGCGGACGGCCATAGCCTGGCGCTGGGGGCGGTGATACGGGTGGTACCCATCAAGGACCTGAAAACCATGATCTACAGTTTTGCCCAGGTGCGCCAGAAGCTGCCCGGTGCAAAGCTCTATATGATCGGCCCCACCGACGAAAACCCGGACTACTACCAGGAATGCCTGGACCTCATCGACAGCCTCCACATCCAGGGCATCGAGTTTGTGGGGCGGGTAGATGTGGCCCAGTGGTATGGCAAGGTCGATATAGTGCTGCTCAGCAGTATCTCGGAGGGGCAGCCCTTTGTGGTGCTGGAGGCGATGGCTTCCCGCAGGCCGGTGGTGGTCACCGACGTGGGTTCCTGCCGGGAACTGCTGGAGGGCAACGGGGACGGCCTGGGTCCTGCCGGGGAGATCGTGCCGGTGATGAACCCGGGACTGATGGCCCGCAGCATCCTGCAGCTGGCCGCAGACCCCGACCGGATGCGCCGCATGGGGGAAAATGGCTGCCGCCGCGCCCAGCGCTACTACCGGGAAGAAACATTTTTGCAGGCGTACCGCGATTTGTACGAGAAAGTGAAACAGCATGGCGGGCGTAGGGTTTGAATTGAAAAAGCTGTTCCGCAAGCGGGGCGGCTACCTGAATACGGTGAAGGCCTATGCCGTGACGGCCGCCGTCACCGAAGGACCGATGATTTTGTGCATTGTGGTCCAGTTTGCCATACGGCTGCTGCTGCGGCTGCACGGGGCGGCCTACAATGTGCAGGAGACCTATCTGATCACCACCACTTATGTGATGATCTTTTCGCTTCTGCTGTCCAACACCTTCCTGATGTTCACCAGCCGCTACATCTCCGACAGCATCTATGAGGACCACAAAAACCGCATCCTGCCTTCCTTTTTCAGCATTGTGTTCTATTTGCTGGTGCTGGGGGCGCTGGTGGCGGGGGTGTATATCCTGCTGCTGGACCTGCGGCCTGTTTACAAGGCGCTGCTGTTTTTGCAGTTTGAGCTGATGCAGGTGCTGTGGGTGCAGATGAGCTATCTCTCGGCGGTGAAAAAGTACAGCAAGGTGCTGGTCTGCTTTTTGATCGCCTCCTTTGTCTCCATTGCCTCCAGTATGGCGCTGATGTTTGCAGGCCTGGAGATTTTGACTGCCGCCTATCTCGGCACCGTCCTGGGGGATTTTGTCATGGTGGTGCTGTATATGCAGGAGCTGATCGACTTTTTCCCCTCCGGGCCCATGAGCCTGGTGGTGCTGTTCCCTTATCTGGACAAGTACAAAAGCCTGATCCTCACCGGTTTTTGCAGCGCCCTGGGGCTGTTCGGCCACAACTTTGTCTATTGGTTCAGTGAATACCACACCCGGGTCATCCCCCGGATGGTCTACTGCATGAAATACGATGTGGCGGCCTTCTTTGCCAGCTTGACCATCATTCCTTTTCTGGTGGTCTTTGTGGTGGCGCTGGAGGTCAACTTCTACAAGGCCTACCGCAGCTACTTCGACACCATCCTGTATGGCGGCACCCTGGAGGATATCCAGGTGGAAAACCGGAACCTTGGCCAGACACTGTTTCGTGAGCTGGCCCATGTGTTTGAGCTGCAGTTTTTTGTGGAGCTGCTCTGCATCACCTTTTTAGGCAATTTCCTGCGCACCATCGGCTTTGACCGGGAGATGCTGATCATCTTCCGCTACCTGTGCATCGGCTACTGTTTTTTTGTGCTGGTCAAAAGCCTGGTGATCCTGATGCTCTACTTTGATGACCGGGCCGGCGCCATGGCGACATCGGCCCTGTTCGCGGTGAGCAGCATCCTGCTGTCGATCCTCACCCTGCCCTTTGGCATCGAGGCCTATGGCCTTGGGTTCCTGGCGGCAGGGGCGGTTACATCGGCAGCGGGGCTGTTTTACCTCTACCACTACATCAAGCGGCTGGAATATAAGGTGTTCTGCCGCCAGCCCCTGTTTTACGAAGAACCCGACGGCGTGTTCAAGCGGATCGCCGACCATGTGGAATCCCGCGGGCCGGGCCGGGGGGATTTCAAGGCCCACTACAAGCCCACCTGGCGGCAGCAGTGCCGGGCCCGCCGAAAACAGCGCGCCGCCGCCCGCCGGGGCAGGCACAGCGCAGCGAGAGGAGGAATCAGACCATGAGGCGAGGGTTCAAATTTTGGTATCTGGCGGCGGCAGCCGGCGTGTTGCTGCTGCTGGGGCTGGCTTTCCAGGCGGGCAGCCTGCGGCAGACCGTGGCGGTGGAGCAGGCCGCCCAGACGGCGCCCGAACAGGCCCCGGCGCCTGAGCAGCAGGAAGAACGGCCTTCCGGCGGCTTTCAGATCGCCGGAACGGCGGATATCGACGGCGCCCTGCGGGAGGACAAAAGCGTCTATGCGGAGGATGACCCCGATTCGGTGGTCTACTTCTATGTCACGGTGCGCTATGGCAGCGAGGCCCGGGGCACCAACCATACGTTCAACGAGGTGAACAATGCCGTCCGCTTTGCAGACAGCACCCATGTGGACACCCAGGTCTATGCCGACGCCCTGGTGCAGGTGGGGGACGAAAACGGCCCCGTGCCCGGTATGCTGGGCTATGGCGAGACCGACAGCAATGCTACCATCCGCATCCGGGGCAACAGCTCCACCTTGATGCCCCAAAAGTCCTATAAGCTTTCGCTGAACGACGAGGCGGGGCTGTGGCGGGGCCAGTCCAACATTGCCCTGAACAAGCACGCTTTCGATGCCACCCGCCTGCGCAACAAGCTCTACTTCGACCTGGCCCAAAACCTCAGCGACGTGCCCAGCGCCCGCACTCAGTTTGTGCGGCTGTTCATCAGGGATGAGACATCGGGCGCCACCCAGTTTGAGGATTACGGTCTGTTCACCCAGGTAGAAGTGCCCACCAAAAAGTACCTGGCCAACCACGGACTGGACAGGGCGGGCTATCTGTACAAGGTCATCAGCTTCAATTATGAGCCCAACGACTTGATCAAAAACTTCGATGACCCGGATTTCGACCTGACCGCTATGGATACGGTGATCTCCTGCCGGGGCCGGGAGGACAACACCCGGCTGCTTGAGATGATCGAGGCGGTGAACGACACGGCCCGGGATATCAACGAGGTGATCGACGCCTACTTTGACCGGAACAACTATATGCAGTGGCTGGCCTTCAATATACTAATGGGAAACCGGGACACCACCATGCAGAACTACTATCTCTACAGTCCTCTGAACGGCTCCAAATTCTATTTCATCCCCTGGGACGGGGACGCCAGTCTGATGCGGTACGAATCTTCCATCGAGGATGGACAGCCGGTGGCCGACTGGGAGTGGGGCATCGCCAACTACTGGGGCGTCATGCTGCACAAGCGCTTTTTGCGCGACGCCGGCAACCGTGCCGATCTGGAGGCGGTGGTGGACCAGATGCATACCTGGCTCAACAAAGAGACGGTGGATGCGCTGGCAGCCCGCTATTATGAAACGGTGAGCCAATACATCTACAATATGCCGGATTACCTCAACCTCCAGCACACCCGTGCAGAGGTGGAGGATATCCTGTCCCGTCTGGGAGACGAGGTGGAGGAAAATTACCGGGACTTCAAAGAGAGCCTGACCGACGCCATGCCCTTCTGGATGTATGAGGCGGAGGAGACCGGCGAGGATGTCATCCTCAGCTGGGAACCCGCCTATGATTTTGAGGGCCGTGCCATGACCTACAACGTCGAAATCAGCCGCTATCCCGATATGCGCCAGCCTCTGTTCAGCCAGAGCGGCCTGACCACAACCCGCTTGACCCTGCCCGAGAATACTCTGGGGGACGGTGAGTTCTACTGGCGGGTGCGTGCCATCAGGGAGGATGGCGCTGTGGCCGAGGCCATGAACGAGGTCGTCATCAACGATATATACTACCTGGGCGTGTACAGTTTTGTCCTGACATAGGGGAGGGAGCACTTTGACCAAAAGGATCTTTCGCCACGAGCAAAAATACCTGATCACCTACCCCCAATACCAGGAGCTGCGCCCGGTGCTGGCGGCGTTGCTGCAGCGGGATAAGAATGTGGGCCCCGGCGGGGAATATCTGGTGCGCAGCCTGTATTTCGACGATCTGTACCGCAGCGCCTATGTGCAGAAACAGAGCGGCGTCTACGCCCGCAAAAAGTACCGGGTGCGGGTCTACAACTGCAAAGACTCGGTGATCCGGCTGGAGTGCAAGTACAAACAGGGCAGTTACATCTCGAAGGAGTCACTGGCATTGACCCGGCAGGAATACCAGAGCCTGCTGCGGGGAGATTGCAGCTTTTTGCTGGAGAAGTCCTCCCAGATGGGGCGGGAGTTCTGCGCCGATGCCCACAGCCGCCTGCTGCGGCCGGATGTGGTGGTGGACTATGAGCGGGAACCCTATATCCTGGACGCCGGCACCGTCCGGGTGACCTTTGACAAAGGGGTGCGGGCCGCCAGTCCCCGGGCGGACCTCTTTGACCCCCGCATCCCCACCTACAGCGCCATCCCGCCCGACCGCATGATCCTGGAGATCAAATTCACCGGTTACCTGCCCGAGCGGGTGCGCAGGATCTTCCGGCTGCGGGATATGCCCCAGACGTCGGCTTCCAAGTTCTGCCTGTGTGCCGACCGCATCCGCCGGATATAAGCCGTCAGAGGAGTGAAATCATGACAGAAACGACCCGTATGACCTTTGGGGATATGTTCCGCAATTCTTTCTTGAACATGTTCCCCGAAACCATCGACCCCTGGAGCCTTGTCACAGTGCTGGCCGTGTCCCTGCTGCTGGGGCTGGGGATCTTTTTGGTGTACCGCCACTGCTTCATCGGGGTGGTGTACGACCATTCCTTCAACATTTCTCTGGTGGTCATGACCATCCTCACCGCAGTGATCATTGTGACCATCAGTTCCAACGTGATGCTGTCCCTGGGCATGGTGGGCGCGCTGAGCATCGTGCGCTACCGCACCGCCGTCAAAAGCCCTATGGACCTGATGTTCCTGTTCTGGGCCATCACCACCGGCATTGCGGTGGGGGCCACCTACTACTACATAGCGGCTCTGGCCTTTCTGTTTGTGGCGGTGACCTTTGCGGCCCTGCGGCAGCTGCAGTCATCCGACCACACCTATATGCTGGTGGTCAACTACGACCCGGCTACCCACGCCGACGAGGAGGTCCGCCGCCGGCTGGCCAAGCACAAGAACAGCGTGCGCTCCAAGATCATCCGGGGGGACAGCGCCGAGCTGACCATCGAGGTCATCCTGAAAAACGACAATGTCAACCTTGCCGACAGCGTCTCCTCGGTGAAGGGGGTCCGGGATGTGACGCTGGTGCAGTACCGGGGCAGCTATGAGACGTAAGGGACGGTTGGCGGCGGTGCTGGCGCTGGCCCTGTGCTGTCTGGCCTGCACCGGGAGCGGCTCCCTGCACCAGGAAACTTTCACCTTGGCGCCGGCGGAAAAGCCGGTGACCAACCCCCTGAAGGGCTGGGCCCCCTGGAACGGCAACCAGCGGGAGGATTTTGATTCGACCCTGGCCTTTGTGTCGGTCTCCTGGCGGGAACTGGAACCGGAACAGGGAGTCTATGCCTTCGACCAGATGGAGCGGGCCCACCAGATCGACCAGCTGCGCCGCCAGGGGGTCCGGCTTGTGCTGCGGGTGGTCTGCGACTACCCCGGGGAGGAACCCCACCTGGATATCCCCGACTGGCTGTACGAGGAGACCGGCGGCACCTGGTATGAGGGAGAGTATGGAAGCGGCTGCTCGCCCGATTACCGGGACCCGGCCTTTCTGGAGGCCCACGGCAGACTGCTGGAAGCGCTGGGCCAGCGCTACGACCACGATCCCTATGTCGCCTACATCCAGCTGGGCAGCCTGGGGCACTGGGGCGAGTGGCATGTGGACGAGGAGGCGGGGATCGAACCCTTCCCGCCGCAGGAGGTCACCGACTGCTATGTGGAGCAGTACCGGGCGGCCTTCCCTCACAAACAGCTGATGCTGCGGCGGCCCTACGGGATCGGCGCCGAACTGGGGCTGGGACTGTACAACGATGCCTTCGCCCAGGCGGGCTCCCACCAGGAATGGCTGGGCTGGATCGCCGATGGCTATCGCTCCAGTGAAAACGGGGAACAGCTGGACGGGATGCCGGACTTCTGGCACAATGGCGCTTCCGGCGGGGAATTTGCCACCGACCGGGATGTGTGGGCCTATGTACTGGAGGACTACGAGGCCACTCTGGAGTATATCCGCAGCAGCCACACCAGCTGGATCGGTCCGCGCTGTTTTGGCAGCGAGACCCTGGCCGACCTGCCCCCCGAGCAGCGAGACCTTGCCGCCGCCCGGGTGAATGCCCTGAGCCAGGAGCTGGGCTATTGCTTTGCGGTCACTCAGGTGCAGGTGCGTCAGTGGGCCAACGCGCCCGACCTGAACGTGACCCTCACCGTCGAGAACATGGGGGTGGCCCCCATCTACGAAAACTGGCCGCTGTGCCTGCGTCTGGTGGACCCGGGCGGCGCCGTCCTCCGGCAGGAAATGGTGGACGGGCGCATCACCGAATGGCTGCCCGGGACGAATACACTCAGCTACACCTTTGCCGGCAGCGGCAGTCTGCCCCCCGGCCATTACAGCTTGCAGCTGGGCATAGTGGACCCCATCACCGGCCAGCCGGGCATCCGTCTTGCCAACAGCGGCGAGACGGAGCCTTGTCTCTACCAGCTGGCCGCCTTTGAAAAACGTTACTGAACCCAAATAGGGCGGACATACCCTTTATGCGTTGTCCGGTATCTCTGACCGCAGCCGTACCGCTGCGGCCATGCCGCCGTCCCCATAGGAGGGGTGGGCAAGAAAGTCCCGGGAGGCATCGCTCAGGGGCTGCCTGTCTTGCAGGCTCTGCCGGATCTCGGCCTCCCAGCCGCTGAGACGCTGGATGGAAGCCGCTTCCAGCCCCAGCAGCGCATCCGCCAGATGGGCCTGGTAGCTGGGCAGGTGCTTTTCGATGATAAAGCGCATCAGGGAAAGCCGCTTGTCCATGCTCTGGATGTTGGAGGAGGCGGGGGCGGTGCGGTATTCCAGCAGCGGCTCCGGCACGATGCCGATTTGGGCGTCCGGCCGGGTCTCCAGCAGGCGGAGGAAAAACTCCCAGTCCTCAAAGCCGGACCGCATGGTCTCGTCATAGCCGCCGCACTGTTCCCAGGCGCTGCGCCGCAGCAGATGGGTGGCGGGACAGCTGTTGCGGGAAAGAAAGGCGGTCAGGCCGCCGCCGCTGGGGCGGACCACGGCGTCCAGCACCCCGAATGTATGCATCCAGGAGGAGGCCGCCGCCATGGCAGGGCGGGCGGCCAGCAGCGCGCTGGTTTTTTCGAGGAAGGCGGGGCGCAGCCGGTCGTCCCCGTCCAGAACCAGTACCAGGCCGGCCCGGGCGGCGCGGATGCCGGTGTTCCGGGCGGCCGAGACGCCGCCGTTGGACCGCCGGATCACCTGGACCGGCACCGGCGCGGGGCCCGCTTCGATCCCGGCCAGTATGGCAAGGGAGGCCGGGTCGGTCGAGCCGTCGTCCACCAAAAGAATGCGGGCCGGCCGCACCGTCTGACGGTACAGGGAATCCAGGGCTTCCAGGATGAGAGGACCCTGATTGTAGCTGGTGACCACCGCCTCCACGGCGGCTGACTGCTGTGCTGTGTTCATGGGAATGCCCCTCCTGTTTTTATTGGTTCCAAACGCCAAGACCCGGGCCGCAAAGGCCCGGGTTTTGGCGCGGAGAGAAGAAAAGAGAAGAAAGGATCGCAGCTTATTCCTTGACGGCGCCGGCAGCGACGCCCGCCAGGATATAGCGCTGGAAGAAAACGTAGATGAGGATGGTGGGCAGCATGATGATGACGATGCCGGCCGCCAGGCTCTGCCAGGAACCCTGCTGGGCGTTGGCGTAGTCCATCAGGAAGGTGGTCAGGGTCCGCAGTTTGTTTTTGGGCATGTACAGATAGGGGATGTACATATCGTTGATGATGGTGATGGCTTTGATGATGACCACCGTCGCCGTGGCGGGGGCCAGCAGCGGGAAGATGATCCGCCCGAACAGCTGGAAGTAGTTGCAGCCGTCCAGCAGGGCGCTCTCATCCAGGGCCTGGGGGATGGTGGAGATGAACTGCCGGTAAATATACAGCTGCATCAGGTCGGAGGCAATATAGATCACAATGGGGGCGCCCAGGGTGTTGTACAGGCCCAGGCTGTTGATGATCTTGAAGCGGGCGATCTCGGTGACGAAGGTGGGCACCAGCATCCCGGCAAAGAACAGGCCGACCACGATCTTTTTGCCCCGGAAGTTGAACCGCTCGATGATATAGGCTGTAATGGTGCCCAGCAGCACGTTGAAGATCAGGCTGACCGCCAGGATGATGAGGGTGTTTTTGAAGCCGATCCAGAGGTATTTGTTGCCGAGGACCGTCTCGAAGTTTTCCAAAGTGATGCGGTCCAAAGGCGGCAGCAGCAGGGGAGAGGTGTTGACCATGTCGCCGCGGGTCTTGAGGGCGGCAAAGACGGTCAGCAGGATGGGCAGAATGACCACCAGGGTCATGCCGATGCAGATGATCTGTTTGATGATCTGCGCCATGATGGCACGGGGACTGCGTTGGTTGAGCATATTATTTGTCCTCCTTTAAGATCACGCCGTGGATGATCTTGTTCTGCACCAGATAGATCACAATGATCAGGACCATGATGGCCACCGCCATGGTGGAAGCCAGGCCGAAGTCGGAGAAGGTAAAGGCGGTCTTGATGGTGTAGAGGGTGAAGGTGCTGGAGGCGTAGCCCGGCCCGCCCGAGGTCATGACGAAGGGGATATCGAACACCTGCAGCGCGCCGCGGATGTTGTCAAACAGGACAAAGTCCACCATCAGCATGATGGAAGGGATCTGGATGTAGCGGAACATCTGCCAGGTGTTGGCGCCGTCGATGATGGCCGCCTCCTGGATGTCCCTGGAGACCGACTGCAGTGCCGCCAGAAACAGCACAATGTGGTAGCCCGAGTAGCGCCACAGAGAGACGAAAGCCAGCACAAAATTGACGATCTTGGGGTCGGACAGCCAGCTCTGGCTCAGCATCCCCAGCTTGAGCGCTTCCAGGATGGAGTCGAACGCGCCGTTGATGGGGGAGAAGAAATAGGAGAAGGCATAGGAGATGGCCACGCCGTTGATGATATAGGGCATAAAGACCATGGTCTTGTAAAATTTGGCGCCCCGCAGTTTGGAGTTGAGCAGGACGGCGAAGGCCAGCTCCACCGGGATCATCAGAAGGTGGGCAAAGAAATAGACGGCGTTGTTGCGCAGGCTCTGCCACAGGTCGGGGTTGTGGAACATATCGATGTAGTTTTCAAACCAGATGAAGTTGCTGGTGGGCGACAGGCCGTCCCAGTCGGTGAAGCTCATCCGGAACAGATCCACGGCCGGGAAAACGACGAACCCCACCAGCAGAAGCACCGGCACCGCCAGCGAGATCAGGATAAAAATGCGCCGCTGTTTGGCAAGCGTATGCATGAAAGACCCTCCTTTTCAAGAAAAGGAGCCGCTTTGCAGCGGCCCCTCGGACGAATGAGCGGTTACTGGATGCCCAACTTGGCGCGGGCCGCTGCCCACTTGGCGTCCAGGTCGGCCAGGGTGGCGTCCAGGTCGAACCCTTCGGTGAACATCTGGGCGCCCAGTTTCTTGTAGTCGAAGGCGATCTCGTTCTGGATGGCGGTGAAGTCGTCGCCGGCGCCGCCGTACAGGACCATCTCGGCATCGGGCTGGGCGGTGTCGGACTCAGCCTGGATGGGGTCTTTCTCTTTGGGGAAGTTGGTCATGGAGGAAGCGCTGGTGATGTAGGCGAGGTAGCCGGGGTACCAGTCCTCGCTGTAGAACCACTCCACAAAGGCTTTGGCCAGCTCGGGGTTCTTGGAGTGGGTGGTCACGCCCATAAAGCTGTCGCCCTGGACGATGTAGCGGAAAGGCTCATCCTCGGTCATCCGGACGGGCAGGTAGAAGGTGCCCAGCTGGTCCACGTTCTCGGCGCCGTTCATGATGTCCTGCAGGCCCCAGTCGCCCAGAGCCGTGATGGCGGCCCGCTTCTGGGTGAACAGGGTAGTGGCCTGGTCTTTGCTCAGGCCCAGGGGGTCTTTGCCAAAGACGCCGCTGGTGAACAGGTCATAAATGCGGTGGTAGGCGACGTTGATGTCGGTGCCGTCGGCAAAGGGGGCGTCCTGGGCGGCCATGTCGTTCCAGTTCTGGCCGTTGCCGTTGATGAGCGAGGGCATGAACTCCATGAAGGGATAGTCGGGCCACTCGTCCTTGGCGCCCATGGCGATGGCCATGAAGTCCGGGTCGGATGCGCCGAAGTGTGCCTGCAGGGCGCTGGCTGCTTCCTGCAGCGCGGGCCAGGTGGTGGGCACTTCCACGCCGGCCTCCTGGAACAGGTCCTTCCAGTAGTACACATATTCGTAGCCGGCGGTCATGGGCACGCCCAGGATCTTGCCGTCCACGGCATAGCCCTCGGCCAGGCTGTTGTTTTTGGCGGCTTCGGTGCCGCTCAGATCCAGCAGATAGTCCTTGAAGCGGGCCAGGGTGAAGGGCTTGTTGAACATGACGTCGGGCAGCTGGTTGGCCGAGGCGCGCATCTTCATGGCGTTCCAGTACTCGGTGTCGTCCTTGATCTTTTCCACTTCGATCTCGGCGTCAGGGTACTTCTCCTGGAACTTGCCCACCATGTCGTTTTCGTCGATGTAGTTCATCAGGTTGTTGTCCCAGATGGTAAAGACCAGCTCGCCCGAGAGGCTGGCTCCGGCGCTGCCGGCCGCGCCCGAAGCGGCGGTGCTGCTGCCCGAACCGCCGCAAGCGGCCAGGCCCATGGCTGCGGCGGCCGCACCGGCAGCCTGCAGGAACGAACGGCGTGAGATCTTTTTCATGATGATTTCCTCCCCATGTACCAAAGTGGATGCGTTTTCACAGTCAGCGGACGGCGGCGTGTACAGGTTTTCGCCGTCCCTTTTTCTATCAAAAGTATACCGTTCCGGGGGGCGGGAAAACAGAAGGAAGCGTTTGATTTCTTGAGATTTTTTCAGGTGTTTTTCTTGCTTTGGCGGTAGAGCTTGGGCGTTGTGCCCATCTTTTTCTTGAAAACCTGGTTAAAGTGCTCAACATTGTGGTAGCCGGACGCTTCGCACACCTCATAGATCTTCATGTCCGTCTGGAGCAGCAGCTGGCTGGCCCGCTCGATCCGCAAAGCGTTCAGATAGCTGATGAAGGTACAGCCGTATTCTTTGGCAAAGCGGGAGCTGAAATACTTTTCGTTGAAGCCCACATGGTCGGCCACCGTTTTGAGGGTGAGCTCCGGGTTGATCAGGTTGTCCTGGATAAAGACCCTGGCCCGGGCCATGGGGTCTGCCTCCTGGTGGGATGCCGCGGCGCAGGCGGACTGCACCCGCCGCAGGATGCCCTGGAGCCACAGCTCCCGGTCGTTGGAAGAATCCATCTCCAGAAGGGTGTCCAGCAGATCCTGCCGCTCGGGCAGGACCGTGGCCAGACTTTGCCCGGAAAGCTGCAGCTTCTGCTCCAGGCCCAGAAGCAAAGCGGCGCACCGGGCGGTGTGGGCCTCGCCCTCCTGCCGGCGCAGGTCCACGAACCAGAGGGAGGTCTGGCGCTGGGCGTCCCGGCCGCTGCCGCCGCAGACCGCTTCCACCAGGCCGGCGCAGGCCGCAGCCTCCTGCTCGCACCGGTGGGCCAGCGAACCATAGCGCAGGCTGCCGCACACCGCTCCCGGGCCGCGCAGGGCGGCCAGGCGGCACAGCTGCCCGCACTGGCGCGCCGCCTCGGGGATCTGGGTGTGGGGGATCACCCCGCTGATCCCCACCGAGACCTCCAGGTTCATCATATCTTTCCAGACCCGGCAGATCTGGCGGACCGCCAGATCCATCCCGCTTTCGGCCCGGAAGGGGTCGGCCGCCTGGTAATACAGCTCATAGTAGGAGGGGTCCACCGCCCGGATGGCTGCCCGGGCGCTGACCCGCGGGATCTGGCGGGCCAGCTCCAGCATGGGTCGCTGCATCCGCTCCCGCAGGTCGCCCCCGTAGCGCTGGGCCACCTGGGCGAAGTTCTGCACCGAGAAGGCCGCCGCGATGTACCGCCCCGGCGGGAGGGAAAGCTCCTCCTTCCGGCCGGTCCCCGGGGCCGCCGCCTCATGGAACACCTTGTCCCGCAGGTCGTCCAGCAGGCGGCGGAGGGTGTGTTCGTTCAGGTTGGCTTTCAGCAGGTAATCGTAGGCTCCCAGGCGGAAGGCATCCCGCACCAGCTCGAATTCGTCGTAGCCCGACAGCACCACCGATACCGGCAGCCGCGCGCTGGCCCGCAGCTGTTCCAGCAGCTGCAGGCCCCCGATGCCCGGCATCTTGATGTCGGTGATCAGCAGGTCCACGTCGTGCAGGCGCAGGTAGTCCAGGGCCTGCAGCCCGTTGATGCAGTCGTGTACGATGTGGTAGCCGCAGCTCTCCCAGTCCAGCAGGGAGGACAGGTTGGCGCGGACCAGGGCGTCGTCATCCACGATCAGTGTCCGGATCATGTGCTTCCTCCTTTTCACAGCGGTTCAGCGGCAGCCGCAGCCGCACGCAGGTCGAAACGTTCGGCTGGCTCCCCACTTCCATTTTGGCCAGCGGCCCGTAATACAGCCGGATGCGGGCCAGGACGTTTTCCAGTCCGATGCTGGTGTTGTCCTCTTTGGTGCGGGGACGTCCCCGCAGGATCTGCTCGATCTGTTCGGGCGTCATCCCCTGGCCGTTGTCCCGCACCTCCAGGCAGAGGCTGTCCCCCTCGCAGTAGACCGAGATCCAGACCTGGCCCAGCTCCTCGTCCATCTCGGTCAGGCCGTGGGTGATGGCGTTTTCCACCAGCGGCTGCAGGATCAGCCGGGGCAGCAGGTAGCCCTCGCACTCCGGCTGGATCTGGTAGTGGACCTCGAACCCCTCGCTGTAACGGATCTGCATCAGATAGACATAGCTGTCCAGCACTTCCAGCTCTTCCCGCACGGTATAGGGGCTGACGTTGCTGCGGAAGGAGCAGGACACGATGCTGATGAGGGCGGCGGCCATCCTGCGGATGCCGTCGTGCCCCGACACCTGGGCCATGAACCGGATCGAGTTGAGGGTGTTGACGATAAAATGAGGGTTGATCTGGCTTTGCAGCGCCTGCATCTCGGCGGCGTGCTTGCGCCGGTGGGCTTCCTCGTTGATGGCCAGCATATTTTTCAGGCTCAGGACCATCTGGTTGAAGGATTCCATCAGGTCGCGGATCTCCTCGTGGCCGCTGGGCTCCACCTGGATGTCCAGGTCGTTGTTGACCAGCTGGCGCATCCCCTGGGCCACCGTTTGGATGGGGGCGACGATGGCGTTCAAAAACCGGCGGGAAAACAGATAGAACAGCCCCAGCAGCCCCGCCACCACCAGCACCAGGGCGCCGCCCACCTGCCGGAACCCCCGGGTCAGCTGTGCCTCCTCGATGAAGGTGACCAGGGTCCAGCCTGTGTCGGGGATGGGCCGGGAGCGGAACAGAAAGAGGGCGGACCCGCCGTTTTCCCGCAGCGGCGCGCGGTGGAGCTGGCTGTCGGCGGAAAACATCCCGGTGTGCGCGGCAAAGTATTCCTGCAGCGCCTGGCTGCCGAAATCGCCATAGAGGACCTGGCCGTTCTCGTCCAGCAGGACGGTCCGGCCCAGCTCCTCCCGGCCCCGCGCCCTGCGGATCACATCCCCTGCCTGGGTGGAGGTGAAGAAGGCCAGCAGGTCGATCTGCCCGCTTTTGTCCGAGGAGGTGTCCAGGGCCATCGCCGCCACCAGGATCAGGACATTGCGCCGCTGGCCGGTGTAGGTCAGGCGGACGCGGTTGGTGTCGTAGCCGCCGATCTGGACCTGGTTGGGATCCCGGCGCGCCCGGGCGTACCAGCCGGAAGCCTGCACCGCGTCGACCGGCAGGATGATCTTGTCGGCCATATAAACGCTGCCGCCGTCCTTCATATAGAACATCCCGCTGAGGATGTCCTGGGACGGGACCACGGCAGTGTGGAACGCCTGGTCCAGCTGCTGGCTGTAGGTGAAATACTGGTCCGCATTGGCCGCCTGATGCACCTGGGCCGCCATGGCGGGGAACTCGCCGTCGTTGGCGTATACGAAGTGGGACAGCTGCAGGGAAGCGGTGCGGATATCGTTTTCCAGGGCGGAGACCACGCTGTCCTGGAAGGCGTCGATGGTTTCCACCGCCGTCTGCCGGATCAGGTAGCTCACGACGCTGAACGCCCCTATAAACACCACCAGCAGCGGGATGACGACCATGATGGTGAAATTACGAAAATAAAACCGCTTGAGCACCGCCTGCTTTTTCTGGCCGGTCATATGCGTTCCACCTCTCCACTTGTATGACAGGTTCTGCGTACGCTTTGATTATAAGGTTTTGCGGGCCGCTTCGCAAGCGCTGCCAAGCAAAAAAACGGGCCGGTTTTTGCAGGGGCGCGGCGCTTGCCGGAAAGACGGCTTTTCCGATGAGAACAAGAATACGACAGAATCTGCACAATTTTGGTATAAAAACTGTCCTCCGTTTTGTTAAAATAAATTGTACAAATTGAACAGAAATGCGCCGGAATAGCAGAGAACTGTTCAAGCAGACCAAAAAAAGGAGGCATGGTCATGAGAATACGAAGGTTACTGGCAGCTGCCATGGCGGCTGTAATGGCAACAGGAATGTGCGGCGCTGGGGCGCCGGCTCTGGCGGCCGGTCCGGTGTCCGCCCAAAACAAGGAGGTCCAAGCTGAAATGCAGCAGCCCATCAACACTGCCCCCGAGGCAGAAAACAGCCTGTCTTACGAGGGGTACACCCTGCGCTGGCAGGACGAGTTCGACGGCACCACCCTCAACCGGGAGGACTGGAATGTGGAACTGCACGATCCCGGCTGGGTGAACAACGAGCTGCAGGCCTATGTGGACTCGCCGGAGAACATCTACCTGCAGGACGGCAGCCTGGTCATCAAGCCGGTGGAGATCAAAAATGCCGACGGCACGGTGTCCTATACGTCGGGCCGCGTCAACACCCAGAACAAGCATGATTTCAAGTACGGCCTGTTCGAGGCCCGGGTCAAGGTGCCGGAAGGCCAGGGTTTTCTGCCCGCTTTCTGGATGATGCCCACCGACGAGAACCTGTACGGCCAGTGGCCCCGCTGCGGTGAGATCGACATCATGGAGGTGCTGGGCAACGACACCACCAAGTCCTACGGCACCGTCCACTATGGCAACCCCCACAGCGAGCAGCAGGGCAGCTATGTGCTGCCTTCCGGCAGCTTTTCCAGCGAGTACCACAACTTTGCGGTGGAGTGGGAGCCGGGCCGCATCAACTGGTATGTGGACGGCAACCTGATCCACACCGCCAACGACTGGTATTCGGCCACCGAAGGGCAGGGCGAGATCACCTATCCCGCCCCCTTTGACCAGCCCTTCTACATCATCCTCAACCTGGCCGTGGGCGGCAACTGGCCCGGCAGCCCGGACGAGACGACCAACATTGCCCAGGCGGCCATGTACATCGATTACGTCCGCGTCTATCAGAAGGACAGCTACGATGAGGATGTGGAGCGTCCCGAGAAGGTGGTGGTCCTGCGCGATCCCGACGCCAACGGGAACTACATCGTCAACGGCGACTTCGCCCAGGCCGAGGACCTGGCGGACGAGTCCGGCTGGATCTTCCTGACCACCCTGGGCGGGCAGGCCCAGGCAGCCATCCAGAACAACACCATGCAGATCGCCACGACCGACGAGGGCACCGTGGATTACAGCGTCCAGCTGGTGCAGCCCGGCCTGCCCCTGAAACAGGGCGGCGTCTATCAGGTCAGCTTTGACGGATGGGCGGACGCTCCCCGCACCATGAAGGTGGGTGTGTCGGCCCCCGACCGCTCCTACCAGCGCTACCTGGAGGATACCACCGTCGCCCTGTCCCCCGAAAAGCAGACCTATACCTACACCTTCACCATGGAGGCGGATGACGACGCCAATGGCCGTCTGGAGTTCAACCTCGGCGCGGCCGGCTCTGCCGCCGGCGTCACCATCGCCAATGTCAGCGTCAAGAAGGTGGGCCAGGAGGACATGAGCCGGCAGGAAAAGACGGTGCTGGCAGACGGCAACTATGTCTACAACGGCAAATTCCAGGAGGGCGAAAAGCGCCTTGGCTACTGGAGCGTCTGGGAGCTGGGCAGCTCGCAGGTCACCGTCACCAACGACAACAATGTCCGCCGGCTGCGGATCGAGGCCGGCCCCTTCACCTCCATCCTCAACCCCGTGGTGGTCTATCAGAAAGACCTGGCCCTGACGGCAGGGGATTATGCACTCAGCTTTGACGCGGAGGGCGCCGCAGGCAAGAACATCACCGTTCAGGCCGCGGGCCGCAGCTTCAAGGCGGAGATGAACGGCAGCGAGACGGCCTATGAGTACAAGCTCTCGCTGGCCAAGGAGCCCGCCTGCAACGACATCGCCTTCGTCATCCGTGAGCCCGGCGTCTACTACATCGACAACGTGCGGATCGAGGAGGACAGCCTGATCAAGAACGGCAGCTTCAACGCCGGCTTTGCAGGGTATGAGCTGTACGCCTATACCACTTCCGATGTCAGCTATGTGGTGGACAGCCTGAACGAGGACAACGCCGCCGACATCACCATCCGCAACACCGGCGACGAGGCCTGGAAGATCCAGCTCAAGCAGAGCAATGTGGAGCTGGAGGAGGGGCAGTGGTACCGGCTGTCCTTCCAGGCAAAGTCCAACCTGGACCGCAAACTGATGTTCGCCATCCAGCGCGACGGCTCCGCCGATGACAACTGGACGCCCTATTCCGGCGAAAAGATCGTCCAGCTGGGTGCAGACTACCAGACCTATTCGGTCACGTTCCAGATGGCCTATCCCACCGACCTGAAAGCCGTGCTGAGCATCTCGATGGGCGCCGTGGCCGGGGAACAGATCAGCCAGCAGCACCGCATCTGCATCGACAACATCCTGCTCGAAAAGATCGAGGCCCCCGCCCTCTGATCCTAAGAGCACACATACACAAAATGCCCCCGGCCGCAAGGCCGGGGGCATTTTGAATGGTTAGGACTTGAGCCGGAGAAGATCAGCCTCTCAGCTTTTTGGCCAGCGCCATCACGCGGCCTGCGCAGGTGCGGATGTCCTCCTCGGACAGGCTGCCGTCGGCGTAGGCGCCGCGGATGTCGGCATCGTCGTCGGGGTTGCCGGGCATGATGATGTCGTTGCCGGCTGCGGCGCATTTCCAGGGGGTGCTGCCGTCGTCGGGGACGGTGGTGTTCCAGTCCGACATGATCACTCCGTCAAAGCCCCATTCCTGCCGGGCCAGCACGGTGCACAGGTCGCGGCTGTTGGAGGCGTAGACCCCGTTGATCCGGTTGTAGGAGGACATGATGGCTGCGGGGGCGGCGGTCTTGACGGCGATCTCAAAGCCGCGCAGGTAGATCTCCCGGAGGGCCCGCTGGCTGATCTGGACATCCACGCCCATCCGGTTGTCCTCCTGGTTGTTGCAGGCAAAGTGCTTGATGGTCACCCCGCACCGGCCGCTCTGCTGGACGCCGCAGGTCACGGCGGCTGCCAGTGTGCCGGACAGGAAGGGGTCCTCTGCGTAGTACTCAAAGTTGCGTCCGCACAGGGGGTTGCGCTGGATGTTCATGCCCGGGGCCAGCCACAGGTCCACCCCGAACTCCTCCATCTCGCGGGCGATCGCCCGGCCAAATTCCTCCATGAGGGCGGTATCCCAGGTCTGTGCCAGGGCGGTGCCCACCGGGAAGGCCGTACAGAACTGATAGTAGGTGTCGGCGTTGTCGTGCTGCGGCGGGGTCTCCAGATAGCCGTTTTCCAGCGAGCCCAGCACCCCGACGCCGTAGACCCGGCCCGAGGCGCGGTCCACCTGGTAGCTCTGGCGCAGGCGGAGGCCGGCAGGGCCGTCCGCCATGATCAGGGAGGGCACGCCGTGGCTGGCCTCCAGCTCCTCGGTGCTCTCGCCGGCCGAGCCGGGCACCCGGACGCCGGCCGAACCCAGGGTGCTGGTCCCCTTGGTGATGTTGCCGTACAGCAGGGGGATCAGCTCCTCCACAGGGCCCTCGGCCAGAGGCGCCGCGGGACGCTCGGGGAGGCTCTGGGGCTGGGGGCAGAAACCGTAGACCGGCAGCCCTGCGGGGTGGGACGCTTCCTTTTGGGCGGCGTCTGCGGCGCCCAGCTCATCCAGCGAATGGTCCAGGGGGCAGATGGGATGGGTCCGCTCGATGAGGGTTTCGGCGTCCACGCGGATCTGGGCGCAGAGGGTCACCGAGGCGCTGCTGTTGCCCACCCAGACGCCATAGAGGCCCTGCTCCACCACCCAGCCCTGCTTTTGCGGGGCAAAGGTGGCCAGCTGTTTTTGGGGGATGCGGATGGTCAGGGTCTGGCGCTCCTCGGGGGCCAGGAGGTGAGTCTTGGCAAAGCCTGCCAGCCGGCGCAGTTCCTTGGCGCCGCCGTTCTGGGGGCAGGAGATGTAGACCTGCACCACTTCCCGGCCGGAGAAGCAGATGCCTGCGTTTTCGGTCTCCACGTCCACCTCGATGGCGTCCGATCCCACGCGCAGGCCCGCAAAGCGCAGCGAAAAGTCGGTGTAGGACAGCCCGTAGCCGAAGGGGAACAGGGGCTGCACCCCAAAGCTGTCAAAGTAGCGGTAGCCTACATAGATCCCCTCCTGGTAGACGGCCTTTTCCAGGTCGCCGTCCAGGTAGCTGAAACGCTCGGCGCAGGGATAGTCGGTGTAGCGCCGGGCCCAGGTGGCAGTCAGCTTGCCTTCCGGCGTGGTCTTGCCCAGCAGTACGTCTGCCACGGCATGGCCCCCTTCCTGGCCCAGCTGGGACAGCTGCAGCACCGCCTCGATGTGCACCGCCACGTCCAGCAGGTCGGTCAGCTCCACGGGGCCGCCGGCGTTGAGCAGCAGGACGATGGGCAGGCCCAGACGGTCCAGGGTGCGCAGGTCGTTCCACTCGCTGTCGCTGAGATAGTAGTCGCCTTTTTCCAGGCGGCGGTCCTTGCCCTCGCCCGCGATCCGGCTCAGGACATAGACCACGGCTGCCGCGCCCTGCACGTCCTGGGGCATGATGGGCCGGCCCTGGGGCAGGACAAAGGGGTTGGCCGAATAGGCGTCAAAGGGGTTGTCCACCTGTTTGGCCGCCTCCAGCACCTTCTGTTTCCAGGCGGCGCGGGCCGCATGATAGCGGGCCTCGTAGTCCTCGATCCAGCCCTCGCTTGTCAGGCGCAGCCCTGCGTCCTTCAAGCCCTGGTAGATGGAGACGTTGGAGCGGTTGTTGACGTCGCCCGAGCCGATCCCGCCCTTGACCGTCCGGCTGGCGCCGGCGCCGAACAGCGCCACCGGAGCCGAGAGATCCAGGGGCAGGGTGCCCGTGTTTTTCAGCAGGACGATGCCTTCTGCGGCGGCCCGGCGGGCCAGGCGGCCGTGTTCCTTCTCCCGCAGGGAAGGCTCCTGGATGAGGGTGCCGCTGTATGTGCGTGCGTGTGTCATAATGACCTCCGTTTGTGTTCTTCCGCCGAGAAAAAGCCGCCATAGCTTGGACCATGGCGGCTTTTCCCGAACGTTTGTGATGTAGAAGAAGGAGAAAGATAAATGCTTATTCCTTTACACCGCCCAGCGTGATGCCGGCAATGATGTACTTGGAGAGGAGGAGATAAACGAGGATGATCGGCACGATGGCCACCATGATCATCATGTAGATCTTGCCCATGTCAAAGTTCATGTAGTCTGCACCGCGCAGCGTGGCGATCAGGATAGGCACCGTCATCTTATCCTTGGACTGGATGATCAGGGCGGGAACGAAGTAGTTGTTCCACGAACCGACGAAGCTGAAGATGGCCTGCACCGCGATGGCGGGTTTCATGATGGGAAGCACGATGCGGTTGAAGGTGTGGAACTCGCCCGAACCATCGATGCGGGCCGCTTCCACCAGGGACAGCGGCAGGGAGGACTTCAGGTAGCTGTACATGAAGTAGAAGATGGAGGGGGATGCGATGGACGGGATGATCAGAGGCCACAGGGTATCGTACAGGCCCATGTTGGTGACCAGCCGCAGAAAGCCCATGGCGGTGACCTGGGTGGGCATGACCAGGATGCCCATGATGAAGGTGAAGGCGAACTTCCTCAGCTTGAAGTTGTAGGCGTAAAGGCCGTAGGCTGTCAGAGCCGAGAAGTAGGTGCACAGAGCCGCCGACGCCGAGGAAACGATCAGGCTGTTGAGGATGCCCTTGAACATGGGGAAGCTGCCGTCGTTGGCCACGTTCTTGAGGTTTTCAAAGAAGTAGTTGCCCGGCAGCCAGGAGAAGCCCTTCTGCAGGTCGGCGTGGGAACGCGTGGAGTTGATGATCAGGATGTAAAAGAAGAACAGGCACAGGAACGACAGGATCGCCAGCACGACATAGGCAAGGATGGTCTCGCCCATTTTGACGCGTCTGTTTTTCATACCTCTGCGCCTCCTTTCTTTTTCGCCGTATGGGCAGGCTTGGCCGCAGTGTCATCCTTGCCGTTGGTCATACGGTAGACGATGAAGCACAGGATGCCGCTGACGACGAACAGGAACACCGAGAGAGCGCCGGCCATGCCGTAGTTGCGGCTCTTGAGGTGGTTGTTCAGGAACATGATCAGGGTCATCGAGGTACGGTCGGGGCTGCCCTGGCCGTTGGTCAGGATCTGAGGCACGTCGAACATCTGCAGGCCGCCGATGATCGAGGTGATCAGGGTGTAGGCCAGGATGGGCCGGATGAGGGGCAGCGTGATGCGGAAGAAGCGGTTGACGCTGGTGCAGCCGTCCAGCTCGGCAGCCTCAAAGATCTCGGGGCTGATGCCCATGATGGCGGCCATCAGCATGATGGTGGTGTTGCCGAACCACATCAGGAAGTTCATCAGGCCCACCAGGCTGCGGGTGCCAAACGCCGTGCCCATGAAGTCGATGGGCTCCTTGGTGATGCCCATCGACATCAGGATCGAGTTGATGGGGCCGCTGTTGGAGAACAGGGCGAAGAACAGCATGGCGAAGGCCGAAGCCATGATCAGGTTGGGCAGGTAGATGACCACCTTGAAGAACTGCTTGCCGCGGATCCGGAGCCGCATATCGGTGAACCAGTTGGCCAGCAGCAGTGCGATGACGATCTGGGGGATAAAGCCGATCAGCCACAGCAGCAGGGTGTTGCCTGCGTACTTGAGCAGGTCGGACTCAAAGAGGCTCTTGTAGTTCTGCAGCCCGATGAAGTTGGGGCCGATCTCTTTGATGCCGGAGCGGTAGTACTCATAAAAGCTGTAGCGGATGGTATCCACCAGCGGGATCAGAGAAAAAATGAAAAAGCACAGAAAGAACGGGATGATAAAAATGTATCCCCACTTTGCATAACTCAGGTGCTTGCGTTTTGGTTGCTTCATAACTCACCGTTCCTTTCTCTGGAAAAACCGGCATGGGGTTTCAGGCCGGGATGGATGGCGCTGCCGGTCAGTCGGGCCACTGGACCGTGGTGATGTCGGGGTAGCGCTCCATGATGGCGGTCTCGAAGTTCTCCTTGGCACGGTCGAAGTCAACGTTGCCCTGGAAGTAATCGCTGAAGGCGTTCTGGATCAGCTCGACGCAGCCCTGGTCATAGGAGGACAGGGGGGCGATGACGATGTTCTGGGCCACGGGAGAGAAGTACTCGTAGGCATTCTGGCCGCCCAGGAAGGCAGAGGTGAAGGAATCGTCGCCGGCGGCTTCTTCCATGCCGCTCACGGTGTTGGTGAAGTCGAGGTAATCCTTGGAGATCTTGATCAGGTTGTCCTTGTCGGAGGTCAGGGCCAGGATGATGTCCCGCACATGCTCGGGGTTATCGGTGCCCTGGCAGGCGTGGATGTAGGAACCGCCCCAGTTGTACTCCTGCGGGGGATTGGTGACAGCCCAGGAACCCTCGGGACCGTCCCAGTTGGGGGCCAGGGTGAAGTCGATGCCCCAGGCCGGCATCAGGAAAGCGAACACCTTGGAGGCGGAGCCCATCGACTTGTTCCAGTCGTCGTTGAACTGGCCCTTGACGGTTTTGTTCAGGTAGCCGGCGTCCAGCCACTCCTTGGAGTCGGCGACCCACTTCATGATCTGGGCGTCCACGGTGATGGTGCCGGAGCCCTCAACGCCCCAGGGCTGGCTGATGCTGTTGCCGTACAAGCGGAAGGTGTCGGCGTAGGAGGCCAGTGCATAGTAGCCCTTGGCCTTCAGCTCCTCGGCGGTGGCGCGGAAGGTATCCCAGTCCTTGACCTTCTCGCCGATGGCCACGGGATCGTCGGTGCCGAAGGTGTCCAGAGCGATGTCGCGGCGGTAGACCAGCAGGCCGGGGCAGCACTGCCAGGTGGAACCGCGCTGCACGCCGTTGGCGTCCGAAGCGGTGGTCTTGGTGAAGGGATACTGGTCGGCCAGGTCGGTGTCGGGGTCGATGCCCAGGTCGGTCAGGGGCATGGCCACGTCGGCAGCGGCGTCGGTATACTTAAAGACGTAGTCGGTCTCGGACAGGAAGATGTCCACCTTGTCGTCGGCGGCAGCGCTTGCCTGGTTCAGCAGGGCCTCGTCCAGCTTCTGCTGATAGACGCCGTCCTGATTGGGGTTGATGATCCAGTGGATCTCGGTGCCGTCCTTCAGGGTGGTCACGGTGCCGTCGTCCGAGGTGCTCTCCACTTCGGGATAAACGGCTTCCAGACGGGTGCGGAACTCGTCGTTCCAGCTGTAGATGTTGATGACCTTGCCCTCGGCCGTGGTGCCGGCGCCGGATGCAGCGCCGGATGTGGCGGTGGAATCACCGCCGCCGCAGGCGGCCAGCAAACTGGTGGTGCCCACAGCGCCCACGCCCTTCAGGAAAGAGCGGCGGCTGATTTTGCTTGTATTCATAGTATGTACCTCCTCTTTGGTCGTGCAGTGGGGGCTTTTTTGTGGGAGCCCCGTCTTGTAACTGTATTATAACGGAATATTTCCGGCTGAATATATAACAATTCCATAAAAAATATCAAATCCTTGACAAGCTTTTGGACATAAGAGTAAAATGCGTCATGATTCTGACACTTTTGCACACGGTTTTGATTTTGGGCTGCGTCCGGATCCTATATAATATGGGTAAACATACTGCACTGGAAAGGAGAGGTATCATTGAACCATCTGCACTTTGTGGACGGGGACGGCAGCTTCACCCTCAGCAAGCCCGAAAATGTCAGTTATCTGTACTTCCCGCTTGCCTCGGAGACCGGGATGAAGAGCTCTGTCACCCCCAATCTGGGCGGCGACGCCAAGCTGGACCAGGAGACGTTCCTGCTGGAGCCGGTCAGCGCGGAGAACCTGCACAACAACCGCTCGGTGCGCAATTTCTGGCTGGCAGGGCCGGAAGGCGAAGTCTTTTCGGCGGCAGGGGCCTCGGCCGGGCAGGAGGCCGCCCGCTTCACGCCCGCCCAGGACGACAGCGCGGTGACCGCCGGCCTGATGTGGCACACCCTGGAGCGGGACTGGAAGGCCATGGGGCTGCACACAGCGGTCACTACCTTCTGCCCCCGGCGGGACCGTGTGGAGATCATGCTGGTCTGTGTGCACAACCGGTCGGACCAGCCCCGCCGGGTGACCCCCACCGCGGCCATCCCCCTCTATGGCCGCAGCGCGGACAACATCCGGGACCACCGCAACGTCACCTCGATGCTGCACCGCATCTGGACCGGGGACAACGGCGTGATGGTGCGGCCCACCATGTCCTTTGACGAGCGCGGGCACCGGCCCAACCACAAGATCTATTATGTGTGGGGCTGCGGCCCCGACGGGCAGAAGCCGGAGGGCTTTTACCCCACTGTGGAGGACTTTTTGGGGGAAGGCGGGACCTACCTGCATCCCCGGGCCGTCCTGGAAGGGCGCCCCGGCGCTGCGGCCGGCTGCACGGCGGAAGGCCGTGAGGCCATGGGCGCATTCCGCTTCCCGGCCGTCACCCTGGCGCCCGGCCAGAAGGCGGAGTATGTCCTGCTGCTGGGCGTAGAGGACAGCGAGGCGGATATTGCCGCCGTCTGGGAAAAGTACGGCGGACAGGAAAAGGCCCTGGACGCGCTGGAGAGCACCCGGGCCGACTGGCTGGAGAAGGTGAACGTCCGCTTTGCCACCGGCGACGCGGATTTTGACTGCCTGATGCGGTGGGTCTGCTTCCAGCCCTTTCTGCGGCGGCTGTTCGGCTGCTCCTTCCTCCCGCACCACGACTATGGCCGGGGCGGCCGGGGATGGCGCGATCTTTGGCAGGACTGTCTCTCCCTGCTGCTGATGGACCCCGGCGGGGTCGGCCGGATGATCGAGAAGAACTTCGGCGGCGTGCGGATCGACGGCACCAACGCCACCATCATCGGGGACGGGGACGGCAATTTCATCGCAGACCGCAACGGCATTGCCCGTGTCTGGATGGACCACGCCCTGTGGCCCCAGATGACCGTCAAGCTGTACATAGACCAGACCGGCGACGTGGCCATCCTGAACCGGCAGGCTCCCTATTTCAAGGACGCACAGGCCATGCGGGGCACCCGGATCGATCCCGAACACCGGCCCGAGCAGGGCTGCTGGCAGCGCACGGCCGGCGGGGAGGTGTATGCAGGCACCATCCTGGAGCATCTGCTCATCCAGCAGCTGGCCGCATTTTATGAGGTGGGCCGGCACAACATCTACCGCCTGCGGGGTGCAGACTGGAACGATGCACTGGATATGGCCGCCGCGCAGGGCGAGAGCGTCGCCTTCACCTGCGCCTATGCCGGGAACCTGCGGGAGCTGGCGGGGATGATCCGCCTGCTGCAGCGCAGCACCGGAGCCGCCAGCGCCCGCATCCTGGAGGAGGCCCTGGTGCTGCTGAACGACCAGCCCGAGGTGCTGGACCAGGTGGAGGCCAAGCACCGGGTGCTGGAGCAGTACGCCGGCGCGTGCAGCCACACCATCAGCGGCCGGCAGGTGGAAGTCCGGCTGGAAGATCTGGCCGCCAGCCTGGAAAAGAAGGCCAGCTGGCTGACCGCATGGCTGCAGGGCCATGAGTGGATCGACGCGGGCGACGGCCAGGGCTGGTACAACAGCTACTACGATGACCATGGCCGGGCGGTGGAAGGCATCTTCCCCACCGGCGTGCGCATGATGCTGACAGGGCAGGTGTTTGCCATCATGGGCGGCGTGGCCACCGACGCGCAGGTCGGCCAGATCACCCGGAGCGCAGACCGCTATCTCTATCGCAGGGAGATCGGCGGCTACCGGCTGAATACCGATTTCCACGAACTGAAGTTCGATCTGGGACGGATGTTCGGCTTTGCCTATGGTGAAAAGGAAAACGGCGCGGTCTTCTCCCACATGGCTGTGATGTACGCCAACGCGCTTTACCGCCGGGGCTTCGTGCAGGAGGGCTGGAAGGCCCTGAAGAGCCTGGCGGATACCGCGCTGGATTTCGACACCAGCCGCATCTACCCGGGCATCCCCGAATACTTCCGCGCCGACGGCCGGGGAATGTACCACTACCTCACCGGCGCGGCCAGCTGGTACATGATGACCATGATCACCCAGGCCTTTGGCGTGCGCGGCGAAGCCGGGGATCTGCTGCTGGAGCCCAAGCTGACCGCCGGCCAGTTCGACGAAAAGGGCCGCGCCATGGTCAGCGTTACCTTTGCAGGGCGCAGGCTGACGGTCTGCTATGAAAACCCGGAGAGGCTGGATTATGGCAGCTACCGGATCGGGGCTGCGGCGTGTGACGGCGCAGAGCTGTGTGCAGGCAGCTCGAGCAGCCTTCTGATCCCCCGGGCCATAGTGGAAGCACTGCCGGCTGCGCCGGAACACCGTATCACGGTGACGCTCTGCTGAACGAAGCAGGCAGGGAACAGATAGATCAAAAAAAGGAAACGATTTTATGAGATACGGATACTTTGACGATGCCGCCCGTGAATATGTGATCGACCGCCCCGATACCCCGGCCCCCTGGGTCAACTATCTGGGCTCGCCGGAATATGGCGCCATCATTTCCAACAACGCAGGCGGGTACAGCTTTGCCCGCTCGGGCGCAAACGGGCGCATCCTGCGCTATGTGTTCAACCAGTTCGACCGCCCCGGCCGCTACCTCTATCTGCGGGACAACGCCAGCGGCGACTACTGGTCGGCTTCCTGGCAGCCGGTGGCAAAGCCGGTGGACGTCTACCGGAGCGAGTGCCGCCACGGCATGGGCTACACCAAAATGAAGGCCAGCTATACCGGCATCCGCTCGGAGGCGGCCTACTATGTGCCCCAGGGCAAGGCCTATGAGGTCTGGACCCTGACGGTGGCCAACGAGTCGGACCGCCCCCGCAGCCTGACCCTGACCGGCTACGCCGAGTTCACCAACCACAGCAACTACGAGCAGGACCAGGTCAACCTGCAATACTCCCTCTTTATCAGCCGCACCCTGTTCGAGGGCAACCGTGTCACCCAGCAGATCCACGGCAATCTGGACGCCCTGGCGCAGGGGGAAGATGTGGATGACAAGACGGTGACCGAGCGCTTCTTCGGTCTGGCCGGCGCGCCGGTGTCCTCCTACTGCGGGGACAAGTCGGTCTTTCTCGGACCCTACCACGACTACGGCGACCCCGCCGGCGTCGCTGCCGGGGACCTGGGCAACACCGACAGCTACAACGAGAACAGCTGCGGCGCCCTGTCCTGCGTGGTGGAGCTGGCCCCCGGCGAACAGAAGACGGTGGCGTTCGTGCTGGGGATGAAGCCATCGGCCGAGGCGGCCGAGATCCTGCAGAGCTATGCCGACCCCGCCGCCGCGGCTGCCCGTGAAATCGAGGCTTTGAAGGCGGAGTGGTATGGCCGGTTCAGCCATCTGCAGGTCCAGACCCCCGACCCGGCCTTCAACACCATGCTCAACACCTGGAACGCCTACAACTGCTTCATCACCTTTGTGTGGTCCCGGGCCGCGTCCCTCATCTACTGCGGCCTGCGCAACGGCTACGGCTACCGGGATACCGTGCAGGATATCCAGGGCATCATCCATCTGGAGCCCGAAATGGCCTGCGAGAAGATCCGCTTCATGCTGTCCGCCCAGGTGGACAACGGCGGCGGGCTCCCCCTGGTCAAGTTCACCCACGACCCCGGCCACGAGGATACCCCGGACGACGCCTCCTATGTCAAGGAGACCGGCCACCCCGCCTACCGTGCTGACGACGCCCTGTGGCTGTTCCCCACGGTGTACAAATATGTGGCCGAGACCGGCAACACCGCTTTCCTGGATGAGGTGATCCCCTTTGCCAACCGGTCCGAGGGCACGGTCTATGAGCACCTGAAGCGCGCCGTGCAGTTCTCGCTGGATCACCTGGGCCCCCACGGCCTGCCGGCCGGCCTGTACGCCGACTGGAACGACTGCCTGCGTCTGGGCGCCAACGGCGAGTCCACCTTCGTGGCACTGCAGTTCTACTACGCCATGCGGATCCTGCGTCAGTTTGCGGCCCATCGCGGGGCCGAAGCGGACGTCCAGTGGCTGGACGGGAAGCTGGCCGAATACGAGAGCAAGATCCAGGACCTCTGCTGGGACCAGGACCGCTTTATCCGCGGCTACACCGAGACAGGGGAGCGGATCGGCGCGGCCGGCGACCCCGAAGCAAACTTCTGGCTCAACCCCCAGAGCTGGGCCGTCATCAGCGGCCTTGCCACTGCCGGCCAGCGTGAGACGGTGATGGACGGGGTCAGCCAGCGTCTGAATACCGCCTACGGCGCCGTCCTGATGGACCCGCCGTACCATGCCCACGCCTTTGACGGCGCCCTGGCGGTCATCTACAACCCCGGCACCAAAGAGAACGCCGGCATCTTCTCCCAGTCCCAGGGCTGGCTGATCCTGGCGGAGGCTCTCTGCGGCCATGGCCGGCGCGCGTTCGGCTACTTTACCGAGAACGCCCCCGCCGCCCAGAACGACCGGGCCGAGATCCGCCATCTGGAACCCTACTGCTACGGCCAGTTCACCGAGGGCCCGGCCAGCAAACACTTTGGCCGCTCGCAGGTCCACTGGCTGACCGGCACCGCGTCCACCGTCATGGTGGGCTGCGTGGAGGGCATCCTGGGCCTGCGGCCCGACCTGGACGGCCTCCGCCTGGCCCCGGCCATCCCCGCCGAGTGGGACGGCTTTGCCATGGACAAGGATTTCCGCGGCAAGAAGCTGCACATCCGGGTGGAGAACCCGGACCATCGGGAATCCGGTTTCCGCAGCATGACGGTCAATGGCGCCGCCTATTCCAGCAGCTACATCCCCGCAGATGCGCTGCAGGAAGAAAACCAAATCGTGCTTGTCCTCTAATATCTGTCTGCACAATAAAAGGAACGCCGCGAAGGCACGCCCTCTTTGGGGCTGCGCCTTCGCGGCGTTCCTTTTATGCGGATCTCAGTTTGGCTGGTCTGCGGGGGCGGACGCAGCCCGGCGGCTCCGGCGGCCCCGTGACGGTTCGGCGTTCCACTCCATCATATAGTAGGTGTCCCGGTACTTTTTGGGGGTCATCCCCACCACCTCGCGGAACTGCTGGATGAAGTGGCTTTGGGACGAGAAGGCCAGCCGGTTGGCGATCTCGATCATCGAGTCGTTGCTGAACCGCAGCAGATTCTTGGCCATATCGATCTTGCGGTTGCGGATATAGGCGCTGACCGAGATGCCGGTCTCCTTTTTGAACAGGCGGGACAGATAGCTGGCCGAAACGCCCAGCACATCGGCCAGGTCCTCGATGGTGATCCGCTCTTTGATGTGGGAATAGATATACTCCTTGCAGGCGTTGATGTGCTTGGAGTTGGTGTTGTTGTGGTGGTAGCGGCGCATCTTCTCGGCGTAATCCATCACCATTTCGTCGTGCAGGTGCTTGATCTCATCCACCGTGCGGATGTCGTCCAGCTTCTGGATGTAGAAATCACTCATCCGGAAGGCCTGTTCCAGCTCCATGCCATACTGCCGGCACATACGGGTCACCATGGCGGTGGTGACAACAAAATGATACTTCAAATTCATGACCGGGTCTTTGGACAGGACCCCCACCCCGTCCGGATCCATGAAGCGGTCCTGCTCGCAGTTCTTGCGCACTGCGTCCACTTCACCGTTGGCTACGGCACGGTAAAACAAGAATTCTTCGCTGGGTTCGCGGTGCTCTGTTTCGTCGATGTCATCGTTGGCTTCGATCACAAGCCATTCGTCTTTGTAACTCATAGATACGCTCCCTTCTGCAGTCGATCCCGTTCAAGGAAAGTAACATACAAGTGTTGTTTATGTTGGGACTGTACAAACGTACAGATATCGTTTCTGGCGAGCCACCACTTAATTATAATAACACACCGGAGGCATTTTCTCAAGGGCCGAAACAAAACAGGGAGCATCCGTTTTCTCTGCCCCGGCACCCCGGCCGCACAGGAAAGGCCCGCCTGCCAGGAAAGCCCCCGGCGCCCGAAGTTAGAGACGCAAACTAAAGAAAATAAAGAAAAAATGGAAAAATTGAAAATTGGGTCTTGACACCGGGGGGGGTATGTTATGATAGGCACACAAAGGAAAGG
>MHCFR04200__coassemble_197_pt1 | contig 48961 bp, 44 predicted proteins | sample MHCFR04200__metabat2_high_PE_011 | metagenome-assembled genome bin MHCFR04200
TAGTTGGCTGGACACGGCCTGTGAAAATAGGTAGATGCCGGCTTCTCTCAAAACAGAACCCCTGAGGCGTATGCCTTGGGGGTTTTGCTTTTTGGGCGCTGTGTGCACAGATAGAGGCTATCTTTACCTTTTATAGTAGTATCCGTTTTACTTGCGCTGCCCGCTGGGGCCAGAGGGGGAGGGCCGGGACTTTTAGGTTGTTCGATGCCTTACAAAGTGAATGATTTACACGAACGGCGACCGCGTCCTGCGGACGAAACAGGGAGCCGTGAGTGGCGCCGCGCTCCGGTTTTTGCAAGCGGGCGCCGACCCGCGCCGCAAAAATCGGCTAAGCGCAAGAGGATTCATTTTCTCAGGGTAGAGAAATCATTCAAACCATTCATTTCATTCAAATCGTTCATTCTGTACGGCATCAAACAAAATGCCAACCAAAAAAGCCGCCGCGAGGGAGCGGCAGCTTGGGCCGGTCAGTCCCGCCGGAGGATGTAGCGGGTGTCGCTGATATGGCAAGTACGCGCTTTGATGCGGAACCCAAGACGCTGGTACAGCGCCAGGGCGCGCGTATTCGCTCGAAATACATATAGTTCGACCGGGCGGTCGGTGCTGGCACAGCAACGCCGGATGACGGCCGAGCCAATACCGCGGCCCCGGAACGCAGGGAAGATATACAGGTCGTCCAGCTCCATGACGGTGTTGTCCGGGGCGAAAAAGTGAAAATACCCCGCCTTTCGACCGTCGGCATAAATGCAGGTGTAGTCCTGGATCTGCTGCTCCAGTTTGCGGCGCACCCAGGCCAGGACCTTGTGGAGTTCGATTTGGGTTTTGTCCTCGTATGCGTCGATCAACTCCTGATTGAAAGCAAAAAGCGGCTCGATGTCCGCAGCCTGGGCAGGCTTATATGTCAGTTCCATCTCTGCCTCCTTGACCGGTCGGGAAAGCGCTCATCCGGGGGCGCCATCTACAATGAAGCAGATCTGCCGCGCCTTGTCAAGTGCCGCCGGCTGTGAGACGGCTTGACGTCCCCGGGCCGCGCCCGTTATACTATCCTATAAAAGGAGGCGCTGTTATGGAGAACGACCAGGTCACGCTGCTGGAACGGGTGCTGCAATTTGCACTGGAGCGCTATGGCACCCCGCCCGAATACCTCTGGCGCACCGCGCCGGCCTATGCCGTACTACGCCGCGCCGACAGCCGCAAATGGTATGGTGTGGTGATGGATGTTCCCCGGGCCCGGCTGGGGCTGCCCGGGCAGGGGAAGGTGGACATCCTGAACGTCAAGTGCGACCCCATCCTGGCCGCTTCCCTACGGGGGGAGGATGGGTTTTTGCCGGCCTACCATATGAACCGGGACAGCTGGCTGTCGGTGCAGCTGGACGGCACGGTGGGGGAGGAAACCCTGTTCTCCCTGCTGGCGGACAGCTACCGGCTGGTGGGCCAAAAGCCCCCCAAGGCGGCTCCGCCCACCTGGCCCCGCTGCTGGCTGGCGCCGGCCAACTACCGCTATTTTGATCTGGAGGCGGCCTTTGCCGTCAGCCCGCTGCTGGACTGGAAGCAGACCGCCCATATTGCCGCAGGGGACACGGTCTGCATTTATATGGGCGCGCCGGTGTCTGCGGTGCGGTATCGGTGCGAAGTGGTCCAGGCGGACCTTCCCGGCCGGCAGCAGGAAGGCAAGGTGTGCGTTCGCCGCCGGATGACGCTGCGCCTGGTACAGACCTATCCGCCGGATGCGTTTCCGCTGGCCCGCCTGCAAAGCGAATACGGGGTGGGCGCGGTGCGCAGCCAGCGCGGTATGCCCCCATCTCTGGCCCGGGCGCTGGGCTGCGTCTGACCGCCCGGCCCTGTCCGGCCCTATATCGCCCCAAGCTGCCGCCGCGAGGGAGCGGCAGCTTTCATTGGAAGGCAAAGGGGAAGATCAGCCGTCGATGGCAAACCGGCGGTCTGCATGGTAGCCGCAGCGCCGGGGATTGCCCTCGCTGCGCCAGATCTCGCCCCGTCGCAAGTCGTATACCACCGACCACACTGTATCCTTACCGGTGGCCCGGTCGTATTGGCATAGGAAGCCGTAGCCGCCGGACAGTAGCTTCCGGGCAAAAGCCGTATCCGCCCTGGCACAAGGGCTTCGGAGGGCTTTATACATGGTCTGATATCGCCTTTCCGCAAACCAGTCATCCACAGGCCCCGGGTCATAGCCGGCCATGGCGGGCAGGTGGAACCGGTTGGTGGCGCAGACAAAGTGCAATCCGTCTACGGGAGGTATATATACTGCTTTTCTGTCCGAATTGGACTCGTGTACGGCCAGAGCGCCCGACCGGTCCGCCAGGGTAAGGGTCTGGGACGAACCCAGGGGCAGCTCCTCCAGCCTGGCCAGCGCCTCGGACACCGTCTTGCAGTGCTCCAGCAAGTATCGCACCAGCATCCCGGCGTTCAGGCCGGGGCGCAGGGGACTGCTGGGTGCCACCGAGGTCAATCCGACGGCCAGGCCCCACTGGTTGACGCCGTCCTCCATTTGGATAAAGGAAGTGGTATGGCCCATAAAGGCCCAGCCGTTCCGAGGCCGGTAGATCGTGTTGGTGTTCCACGCTTCCAGCGCCGTCAGGAAATCGCTGTTCCTGCCAAAAACCACCCCATCTTCCGAAGCGGCGGCAAAGCAGGAGCAGAAGCAAGCGGGCGGGATGGCATACATACTGAACAACACCGCGCCCAGCGTCTGAACATCCGTCTGCTGGCCCGCAGCCAGTCCTGCCAGTTCTTCCAGCGCTTCGGGCTGGTATTTTTGATATACGGGAATACAGGCCCGGCCATAAGCCAGCCTTTCAGGCGTGATCTCAAAGGGGATATGCTCCAGGATACGCTGTCCGCAGGCCAGCATGGCGGCGCCCTGCTGCAAACCCATTTGATCGTGCGTCCCTTTCCATTCTGTGTGTCTCATATCTTGTGCTCCTTATCTTGAATCGAAGGAGCTGCCGGCAGCTTGGATTAAGAATACACCTTTTATTTTTTTAAATCAAGTGCCAGAAAGGCATAATAAATTATAATTATGCGGCTGCAACATTTTATTTCTGTCGCATCCGGCTTCGGCAGGGGACTTGTACGCTCCCTTGCAAAGCAATGCACCGAACACGGCACAAAATGTCCTTATACCTTGACAGAATGTAATGAGTGTGTTACAATGCAAATGGGATCGATCCATTCCAAATTGAAACGGAGGCATCGCATTGATATCCAATCGGATCAAGGTCCTGCGGGCCGAGCGGGACTGGACCCAGGCGGACCTGGCCGAACGGGTGGGCATCTCCCGCCAGGCCGTCATCTCGATCGAAAAGTATAAGTACACCCCGTCGCTGGAGCTGGCCTTCAAGATCGCGGAGGCCTTCGGCGTATCCATCGACCAAGTCTTTGCACACAGGGAGGACCCCGACCATGCATGAACAGACCTTGCTTTTGATCCTTCTCCTCTGCGCCCTGGCTGCCACCCTGGGCCTGTATATCCTCAAAGCCGTCAAGCAGATGCAGTACAAAGGGGACGAGCGCTGGCAGACCATCCGGCTGCGGGCGGGGACCCTTGCGGACGCCACCAACTGGGCGCTGCTCTTTCTGCTGCTGGCGGCGTCCCTCCTGTTGGACGGCCAGACCACCCTCACCCTCAACCGGGTCGGGACCCTGTACCTGATCTATTTCGGTTTCCGCAACCTGGTGGAGCTGTGCGGTCTGCTGGTCCTGGACCGCCGGCTGTGAGACGGCTTGACGTCCCCGGGCCGCGCCCATGATACCATCTATAAAGGAGGCGCTGTTATGGAGAACGACCAGGTCACGCTGCGGGAGCGGGCGCTGGGCTGCGTCTGACCGCCCGGCCCTGTCCGGCCCTATACCGCCCCAAGCTGCCGCAGCCTGCGGCGGCTTTTTTGGTTTGCGGTTTGTTCGGTGTCATACAAAGTGCATGATTTGCATGATTTGAATGATTTTCTCAGGGTAGAGAAATCATTCAAACCATTCATTTCATTCAAATCATGCATTCCGTACGATACAAAACAAACGGCACAGCTTGTCAAGCCCCCAAAAAGCGTCAAAATGCGTCGGCCTCTGGCCCCAGCGGGCAGCGCCGCAGCAGTTGTTGAGACAATTAAAACAAATCGTGAAATTCCGGAATCATTTTACTCTTTGAATTGCCTCGGTCCCGAAAATATGCTATACTTTTACAGGGACGACACACATTCTTTATAAGAAAGGAGCTACGATTTGATCCGTAAAAACGCACTCTCTGAGAAATTGCAGGAGGCTGTGGATTCGGTGCTGCCCATTGCGCTGATCGTCAGTCTGCTTTGCTTTTTCTTTGTGCCGGTGGGGTCGGGGCTGATGCTGTCCTTTTTGGTGGGCACGGTCATGATCATCGCCGGTATGGCCCTGTTTACGTTGGGGTCGGAGCAATCCATGAGCCAGATCGGCAATCTGATCGGCGCACGACTGACCAAATCGCGGAACATCTGGCTGATCCTGGCCCTCAGCTTTATCATGGGCGTGGTCATCACGGTGGCCGAGCCGGACTTACAGGTCCTGGCCACCAATGTGCCCGGCATCGACCGGATGGCCCTGATCGCCACCGTGTCGGTGGGCGTCGGCCTGTTTCTGGCCGTCAGTATGGTGCGCATCCTGCTGGGCATCCCGCTGCGGTGGCTGCTGCTGGCGTTCTATGGGCTGGTGTTTGTGCTGGCCTTTCTGTCCGACCCCGGCTTTCTGGCGGTGTCCTTCGACTCGGGCGGCGTCACCACCGGCCCCATGACGGTGCCGTTCATCATGGCGCTGGGCGTGGGCGTGGCCTCCATCCGCAGCGACGAGAAAGCCAAGGACGACAGCTTTGGCCTGGTGGCGCTGTGCTCCATCGGGCCCATCCTGGCGGTGCTGCTGCTGGGCTTCCTCTATCCGGGAAGCGCCGGCTCCTCCGAGACGGTCATTCTGGAGTTTGAGGACTCGATGAGCCTGGGCTGGGGGTATCTGTCCGCCCTGCCCGGCTATATGGAGGAGGTGGCCACCGCCCTGGCCCCCATCTTCGTGTTCTTTCTGCTGTTCCAGTTCGCGGCCCTGCGGCTGCCGGTGGCCCAGCTGGCCCGCATCGTGGTGGGTATCCTGTACACCTATGTGGGGCTGGTGCTGTTCCTCACCGGCGTCGGGGTGGGCTTTTCCTCCCTGGGCTATGTGCTGGGCGGCGAAATGGTGAACCAGGGCATGGGCCTGCTTTTGGTGCCATTGGCGGTGCTGATGGGCTGGTTCATCATCAACGCCGAACCGGCCGTCCACGTCCTGAACAAGCAGGTCGAGGACCTGACCAGCGGCGCCATCTCGGCCAAAGCGATGGGCCGCAGCCTGTGCATCGCGGTGGCCACCGCCAACGGCCTGGCCATGGTGCGGGTGCTGACCGGTATCCCCATCCTGTGGATCCTGGTCCCGGGCTACCTGATCGCCCTGGTCCTGACCTTCGTGGTGCCCCCTATCTTTACCGCCATCGCCTTTGACTCGGGCGGCGTGGCTTCCGGCCCCATGACGGCCACCTTTATGCTGCCCTTTGCGATGGGCGCGTGCAGCACCCTGGGGGGCAATGTCATGACCGACGCCTTCGGCCTGGTGGCCCTGGTGGCCCTGATGCCCCTCATCACCGTGCAGGTGATGGGCGCGGTGTATGTGGTCAAGCTGCGCCGCTCGGTGCAGCCTGCCGCACAGGCGATGCCGGCCTATGGCGACGACGAGATCATCGAACTGTGGGAGGAGGTGGCCTGAATGGAACTGAACTACATCATCAGCATCACCGACCGGGACCAGATCCAGGAGCTGGCCACCCTGTTCCAGAACCTGGAGCTGAACATGGGCCTGGTCATGCTGGGCAAAGGCACCGCCACCAGCGAACAGCTGTCCATCTATGGCCTGACCAACACCGAAAAGGCCATCGTGTCCACGGTGGCCGACGCCGAGAGCACCAAACGGCTGATCCGGGCGGCCAAGCGCAAGCTGTTCATGGATATCCCGGGCAACGGCATCATGCTCACCATCCCCATCAAAAGCGTAGGAGGAGGCAGGACTTTGGCATACCTGACAGGCAACAAGGCCCCCACCGGGGGCGCGCCCGCCATGCAGTTTGAGCACGAGCTGATCATCGCGGTGCTCAACGCGGGCTATTCGGACGCCGTAATGGACGCGGCCCGCACGGCCGGCGCCGGCGGCGGCACCGTGCTGCACGCACGCGGCACCGGCACAAAACAGGCCGAGAAGTTCTTCGGCGTATCCCTGGCGGAGGAGAAGGACATCCTGTACATCGTGGCTCCCGCCGGCCAGAAGGCCGCCATCATGTCGGCCATCAACACCACCACCGGCGCGGGCACCAAAGCGGGCGCGATCTGCTTTTCGCTGCCCGTCTCGGACGTCATCGGCCTGCGCAAGGTGGATGATTAATCCTCCGCCCGTTCCAACCCCACCGCTCCCGCCCACCCGGCGGGGGCTTTTTTGTTTGGCGTCGTACAAAGTGCATGATTTGAATGATTTGAATGATTTTCTCAGGCCCGAGAAATCATTCAAATCATTCATTCTGTACGATACAAAACAAACGGCGCAGCTTGTCAAGAGGGGAAAAAGCGTCAAAATGCGTCGTGCGTCGCGGCGAAGCCGTGAAAAAAGCCCCACTTTCCCCCTTGACAGCGCCGCGGGGGTGTGGTACAATCATCGGGTAAAGAAAGCAGCTACGGCCATGCCGCGCTCGCCTTGCGGGTCCCTTGAGAGGCCCCGGGCTATACAGGACGCAAGCTCTCTGCAAGGAGGGCGTGCTGAGTGTGTATCTGTGCGCGGCTGCCTTGGATGAGGCGGCCGCGTTTTCTGTTGACATTATTGTTTGGAGGTGCATCGACAATCGCTACCACTGGGAAAACGAAGGAACTGGAGATCAACGGTCAGATCCGTGATCGGGAAGTCCGCCTGATCGGTGCGGACGGAGCACAAAAGGGCGTCGTCAGCATTCAGGCCGCCATGCGCGCCGCAGAGGAGGCCGGGCTGGATCTGGTCAAGATCGCGCCCCAGGCCAAGCCCCCCGTGTGCAAGCTGCTGGACTACGGCAAATACCGTTTTGAGCAGCAGAAGAAGGAGAAGGAAGCCAAGAAGAACCAGAAAGTGGTCGAAGTCAAAGAGACCCGCCTTTCGCTCAATATTGACACCAACGACTTCAACACCAAGGTGACCCAGTCGGCCAAGTTCCTGGCCGCAGGACACAAGGTCAAGGCCTCGATCCGTTTCCGTGGCCGCGAGATGGCCCACAGCGCCCTGGGCGCAGATGTGCTCAAGCGCTTTGCGGCCGCTTTGCCCCAGGCGTCGATGGATAAGCCGCCGGTGCTGGAAGGGCGCACCATGTCCATTCTGTTGACACCAAAACCCAATAAGGATTGATTCTAGGAGGATACCGAAAATGGCTAAGATGAAACTCAAGACCCATTCCGGCGCAAAGAAGCGCTTTAAGCTCACCAAGAACGGCAAGATCAAGCGCGGCCACGCCTTCCGCAGCCACATCCTGACCAAGAAGACCACCAAGACCACCCGCGGCTACCGTCAGCCCTGCTATGTGGACAGCACCAACGCCGCCACCCTGAAGCGGATGCTGCCCTACGGCTGATCGGCCCCCTTGTGTGACAGGATCGAGATTTCGTTTGTATCGTTAAAAGGAGATAAGAAAAAATGGCACGTATCAAAGGCGCAACCATGACCCACAAACGTCGCAAGAAGATGCTCAAGCTGGCCAAGGGCTTCTACGGCTCCAAGAGCAAGCATTTCAAGATGGCCAAGCAGCAGGTCATGAAGAGCGGCAACTACGCTCTGGCTGGCCGCCGCATGAAGAAGCGCCAGTTCCGCAACCTGTGGATCTGCCGCATCAACAACGCAGTCCGTCCTCTGGGCATGAACTACTCCACCTTCATGGCCGGGCTGAAGAAGGCTGGCATCGAGCTGAACCGCAAGATGCTCAGCGAGATGGCGATCAACGATCCCAAGAGCTTTGCCGCTCTGGTGGAGTCGGTCAAGAACGCCTGATAAAGTTTCCCAAGACGCCCGCGCGCACACGCGGGCGTCGATTTTGTATGTGTTGGAATGCAAGGCCCTGAACGCCTGGCAGGCAGACAGAACAGGGCCGGCGCCCTGCCGCGTTGCGCGGCCGGGACGGCTCTGTTTTTGCTTTTGGACCGAAAGGAGAGACCATGGACGAGAAGATCACCAGCCGCGACAACCCGAAGGTCAAGTACGCCTGCAAGCTGGCGGACAGCCCCGGCTTCCGGCGCAGCGAGGGCCGGTTTTTCGCGGAGGGGCGCAAACTCTGCCCCGAGCTGGCCAGGGGCGCGGCGCTGGAGCAGCTGTTCTATACCGCCGCAGCCGCCCAAAAGTGCCCGGAACTGGCCGGCTTGCCCGGGCAGCACTTTCTGGTGGAGGAGCACGTGGCCCAAAAGCTGGCCGGCGTGCCCGCCCCGCAGGGGGTGTTCGGGGTGTTCCGCACCCCGCAGCATACCTTGGACGAGGTGCGGCGCGGGGGGCGGTATCTGGCCCTCGAACGGGTGCAGGACCCCGGCAACGTGGGCACCCTCATCCGCAGCGCAGCCGCCTTTGGCTTCGACGGGGTGATCCTCTCGGAGGGCTGCGCCTCGCCCTATGCGCCCAAGACCCTGCGCGCTTCGATGGGGGCGGCGGTGCGGGTCCCGGTCATCGAGACCGGGCCGCTGCCCCCGGCGCTGGCGCGGCTGCGGCAGCTGGGCATCCGGTGCCTGGCGGCAGCGCTGGAGCATTCCGAACCCCTTGGCCCGGTCCCGGCCGCGCACCCCGGCGGGGTATGCGTGGTGGTGGGCAGCGAGGGCCAGGGTCTGGAGGGGGATACCATCGCGGCCTGTGACGCCGCCGTCCGTATCCCCATGACCGACCGTGTGGAGAGCTTGAACGCCGGCATCGCCGGCAGCATCCTGTTGTGGCATTTCCGGGAGGTAGAAGTATGAGCCGTTCCATTGATACCGTTGAAAAAGCAAGACAGGCCGGCGCAAAGGAGGCCGATATCCAGCTGTGCTGGCTGTGGCTGGCCTACATTCTGGGCCCGGGGCATCCCCGCGCCCGCAATCTCCTCCGCTGGTACGGCGCCGACCCCATCACCGTCTGGCGGAGCCGGAACAACGAGGAGTTTGGCCGGATGCTGGGCGGCGGAGCCCGGCAGCAGGAGCGGCTGCGGGATACCGAGCAGGCCCTGGCGGTCTGCCGCAGGCGCCTGGACCAGTGCTCCAGGCAGGGGATCGCCATTTTGCCCTACGGCAGCCCCGATTACCCCCGCTCCCTTCTGGACCTGCCCGACCCGCCGATGGTGCTCTACTGCATCGGGGACCCGGCCTGGCTCAACGCCGGCAGCCTGGTGGGGATGGTGGGCAGCCGCCACCCGGACGAGTACGGCCTGTGGGCCGCCTCCGAGCTGGGCCGGCAGCTGGCCCGGCAGGGCGCGGTCATCGTCAGCGGCCTGGCCGCCGGCCTGGACGGCGCCTGCCATCAGGCGGCGGTGGACGAGAAGGCCCCCACCATCGGGGTCCAGGGAGTGCCCATCGACAAGCCCTATCCCAGGAGCACCATCGAGCTGCGCCGCGCGGCGATCGAGCATGGCTGCGTGGTGGGCGAGTACGCCCCCGGTGAGGACGGCGTGGGCAAGAAGGGCTTTCTGCTGCGCAACCGCCTGATCGCAGGGCTGTCCCGGGCGCTGGTGGTGGTGCAGGCCGGGGAAAAGAGCGGCACCATGTCCACGGTGGAACACGCCGAGCGGTACGGCCGGAAGATCTACGCCGTGCCCGCCGGGATGGACCGGACGCTCTCCCGGGGCTCCAACCTCCTGATCGCCCAGGGCCGCGCCGAACTGGCGGTGGACGGCGCCGGCATCCTCCGCTGGATGAACGGGGAGAAGGCTGCGCCCCCGGTCCGCAAGGCCGCCCCTGTCCGGCCCGGAGCCGCCCGGAAGGAGGCCGCCGCCGGGACGCTGGAGCGGGCCGTGCTGGACCGCCTGGAGCGCGGTCCGGCCAGCGTGGAGGAGCTTTCCGCCTGCTGCCGGGCCGGTACGGCCGAGCTTTCGGCCCTGCTGATGCGGCTGGAACTGGACGGTGCGGTGGGGCCGCTGCCGGGCCAGCGGTATATTTCGCTCTGAAATGGCAGAACCTGAAACAAAAGCCCCCGCCGCCGGGGGCAGACCGAGGTAAGTGTAAGAAATGGCAAAACTGGTTATTGTGGAATCGCCCGCAAAGGCGAAGACCATTGGCAAATATCTGGGCAAGGACTACGAGGTGACGGCCAGCATGGGCCATATCCGGGATCTGCCCACCTCCCAGCTTGGCATCGATGTGGAACACGGCTATACGCCCCAGTACATCAACATCAAGGGCAAGGAGAAGCTGATCCGGGAGCTGAAAGCCAAGGCCAAGAAGGCCGACGGCGTGCTGCTGGCCACCGACCCGGACCGGGAAGGGGAGGCCATCAGCTGGCATCTGGCCGGGCTGCTGGGCATCGACCCCAGCCAGCCCAACCGGGTCACCTTCGACGAGATCACCAAGAAGGGGGTCAAGGAGGGGATGGCCCATCCCCGGCCCATCAATGAGGACCTGTTCAACGCCCAGCAGGCCCGCCGGGTGCTGGACCGGCTGGTGGGCTATAAGCTCAGTCCCTTTCTGTGGCGAAAGATCCGCCGGGGCCTGTCGGCGGGCCGGGTCCAGAGCGTGGCCGTCCGTCTGATCGACGACCGGGAGAAGGAGATCGAGGCCTTCGTGCCCGAGGAATACTGGAACGTGGACCTTACCTTGAGCAGCCACGGCAAGCGGTTCACCGCCCGGCTGGCCGCCGACGAGAAGGGCAAAAAGCTGCTGCCCCGCACCGAAGCGGAGGCCCGCGCCATCGAGAAGGGGCTGGAAGGGGCCGTCTACACGGTGGGGGAACTCAAAAAGGGCAAGCGCAGCAAGCAGCCCACCCCCGCGTTCATCACCAGTACCCTCCAGCAGGAGGCGTCCCGGCGTCTGGGCTTCACCGCCACCCGCACCATGCGGGCCGCCCAGACCCTGTACGAGGGGGTGGACATCGCCGGATACGGCACGGTGGGCCTCATCACCTATATGCGTACCGACAGCCTGCGGATCTCGGACGAGGCGGTGGCCGCCGCCCGGGCCTATATCGAAGGGGCCTACGGCCAGCAGTATATCTGCCCGTACAAGCGCACCTGGAAGACCAAAAGCGCCACCGCCGCCCAGGACGCCCACGAGGCCATCCGGCCCTCGATGCCGGCCTTGACCCCCGACGAGGTGGATAAGAGCATCTCGGGGGATACCGCCAAACTCTACCGGATGATCTGGAGCCGCTTCATGGCCAGCCAGATGGCCGACTGCCAGATGGATACCGTGTCGGTGACGGTCTGCGGCGGGGCCTACCGGTTCAAGGCCAGCGGCTTTACGGTCACCTTCGACGGCTTCACCGCCCTGTACGAGGAGGCCGCCGACGAGAAGGAGAAGAAGGAGACCGCCCTGCCCCCCCTCGAACAGGGCCAGCGGCTGGATCTGGTCCAGCTCAAGAGCGAGCAGAAGTTCACCCAGCCCCCCGCCCGCTACACCGAGGCCTCCCTCATCAAGGCCCTGGAGGAGAACGGCATCGGCCGGCCCTCCACCTATGCGCCCATCATCACCACCATCATCGACCGGGGCTATGTGGAGCGGGACCAGAAAAAGCTCAAGCCCACCCCCCTGGGCCGCACGGTGGACAGCCTGATGCTGGAGCAGTTCCCCCGGATCGTGGACGTGGACTTTTCCGCCCAGATGGAAAAGAACCTGGACAAGATCGAGAGCGGCAAGGCCGACTGGCGCCAGACCATCGACGGCTTTTACAAGGACTTTGACGCCAGCCTGCAGGCCGCCGAAAAGAACATGGAGGGCAAAAAGGTCAAGGTGCCCGACGAGCCTTCCAGCGAGGTGTGCCCCCTGTGCGGCCGGCCCATGGTCATCAAGGTGGGCAAGTACGGCAAGTTCCTGGCCTGCAGCGGCTTCCCCGAGTGCCGGGGCACCAAGCGCCTGGTCAAGGACACCGGCGGCATCTGCCCCAAGTGCGGCCAGGGCCGCATGCTGGAGCGCAAGAGCACCCGGGGCCGCATCTACTACGCCTGCGAGCGCTACCCCGACTGCGACTTTATGACCTGGGACGTGCCGGTGCCCACCAAGTGCGAAAAATGCGGCGCCACCCTGTTCCGCCACGGGTCCAAGCTGTACTGCGCCCGGGAGGGCTGCGGCTTCGAGATGCCGGTGCCCAAGGGCTGAGCCCCCCGCAAGTTGAAACGAAACGAGGATACCACATTGCACATCAAGATCATCGGGGCGGGCCTGGCCGGCTGCGAGGCCGCCCTCTGGCTGGCGGGGCAGGGGGTGCAGGTCACCCTGTACGAGCAGAAGCCCGTCCATTTTTCCCCCGCCCACAAGAGCGCCGGCTTTGCCGAGCTGATCTGCTCCAACAGCCTCAAGGCCGAGCGGCTGGACTCCGCCTCCGGCCTGCTGAAGGAGGAGATGCGCCGGATGGGCTCCAGCCTGCTGCCCGCCGCCGAGGCGGTCCGGGTGGCCGCCGGCGGGGCCCTGGCGGTGGACCGGGACGCCTTCAGCGCGCGGGTCACCGCTTTGGTGGAGGCCCACCCCAACATCACCGTCCGCCGGGAAGAGGCCGTTGCCATCGACGAGGCCGAGCCGGTGCTGATCGCCACCGGCCCCCTGACCGAGGGGGCCCTGGCCGACGCCATCGCCCGGCTGACCGGGGACAGCCGCCTGCACTTTTACGACGCGGTGGCCCCCATCGTCACCGCTGCGAGCCTGGACTACGGCAAGGTGTTCGCGGCGTCCCGCTACGGCCGGGGGGAGGCGGACTATTTGAACTGCCCCTTCAACAAGGCAGAGTACGAGGCCTTCCACGCGGCCCTGGTGGCCGCCGAGCGGGCCCCCCTCCACGCGTTCGACAAGGAGGCCCGGGCCGCCCCCGATCCCGACGCCGTGGGCAAAAAGGCCGACGCCGTCACCGTCTACGAGGGCTGCATGCCCATCGAGATCATGGCCGCCCGGGGGGCCGACACCATGCGCTACGGCCCCCTGCGCCCGGTGGGCCTCACCGACCCCCGCACCGGCCACCGCCCCTGGGCCAACGTCCAGCTGCGGGCCGAGAACCGCGAGCGCACCCTGTACAACATCGTGGGCTTCCAGACCAACCTCAAATGGGGCGAGCAGAAGCGGGTGTTCTCGATGATCCCCGGCCTGGAGCGGGCCGAGTTCGTCCGCTATGGGGTGATGCACCGGAACACCTTCCTGGACGCGCCCCGGGTGCTGACGGCCCAGCTGTGCCTGAAAGAGCACCCCGACGTCTTTTTCGCCGGCCAGATCACCGGCTTTGAGGGCTATATGGAGAGCGCGGCCTGCGGCCTGCTGGCCGCCCGCAGCATCTGGGCCAGGCTGAACGGCCGGCCCTATACGCCGCCTCCGCCCGACACCATGTGCGGGGCCCTGGTGCGCTATCTGACCACAGAGAACAAGCACTTCCAGCCCATGGGGGCCAATATGGGCATCCTGCCCCCTCTGGAGGACCGTCCCCGGGACAAGCGCCTGCGCTACCTGGCCCAGGCCCAGCGGGCGGCGGCCAGTATGCAGCGCTGGGTGGATGCCCAGGCATGAGCCTGCAAACAGGCAGAAAGGAACAAGACTATGCAAATCATCGTGGATCTGATGGGCGGCGACAACGCCCCCCTGGCCCCGCTGGACGGGGCCGCACAGGCGGTCAAGGAATACGGCGTGCAGATCATCGGCCTCGGGGATGAGGCCCTGATCCGCAGGACGGCCGCCGACCACCACATTTCCCTGGACGGCATCCGGCTGGTCCACTGCTCCGAGAACATCGAGATGTGCGACGAGCCGGCCCGCGCCGTCCGCCAGAAGAAGGATTCCACCATCGTGGTGGGCCTGAATATGCTCAAGGAGGGCAAGGGAGACGCCTTTGTCTCGGCCGGCAGCACCGGCGCGCTCCATGTGGGCACCAGCCTGATCGTGCGCACCCTGCGGGGGATCAAGCGCCCGGCCCTGGCCACCCTCATCCCCGCCCAGAAAAAGCCCTACCTGCTTCTGGACGCCGGCGCCAACGTCGAGTGCCGGGTGGATATGCTGGAGGCCTTCGCCGTCATGGGCAGCTGCTATATGCAGCGGGTGGAGGGCCGGAAGGACCCCGCCGTGGCCCTGGTGAACAACGGCGCCGAGGAGTCCAAGGGCACCCCGCTGCTGCGTGAGGCCCACCAGCAGCTCAAGACCACCCCCGGCATCCGCTTTGTGGGCAACATCGAGCCCCGGGACGTGCCCTCCGGCAGCGCGGACGTGGTGGTCTGCGACGGCTTCACCGGCAACGTGGTGCTCAAGCTGACCGAGGGCGTGGCCAAGATGATCATGGGGATGATCAAGGGGATGTTCCTGTCCGGCCTTGGCACCAAGCTGGCCTATCTGCTGCTGCGCGGCCCCATCGCCGGGCTGAAAAAGCAGATGGACAGCGAGGAATACGGCGGCGCGCCCTTCCTGGGAGCACGGCAGCCGGTCATCAAGGCCCACGGCTCGTCCAAGGCCAAGGGGGTCAAGAACGCCATCCGCCAGGCCAAGATCTGCGTGGAGAACGACCTGTGCGGCACCATGCAGGCCGCCCTGGACGATGTGGCCGCCGCCAACGCCGCCGCCAAAGCCGCCGGCGGGGCGGAAGAATGAACCGGAAGGAGGGCGCACGGATGGCGCATCCGCTTGAAAAGATCATCGGCTATACCTTCAAGGACCCGGGCCTGCTGCTGACCGCCCTGACCCACACCAGCTACGCCAACGAGAGCCGGACCCCGGTGGCCCACAACGAGCGGCTGGAGTTCCTGGGGGACAGCGTGCTGCAGATCGTGTCGGCAGACTATCTGTTCCACGCCTACGCCGACCGGCCCGAGGGCGATCTGACCCGCATCCGCTCTAGCCTGGTCAGCGAGGGGGCCCTGTTCCAGTTCGCCCAGGAGATCCACCTGGGGGACCATCTGCGGCTGGGCAAGGGCGAGGAGCGCTGCGGGGGCCGGGAGAGGCCCAGCGTGGTGTCCGACGCCTTTGAGGCCCTCATCGCCGCGCTGTACCTGGACGGCGGGATGGAGACGGCCCGCCGGTTCATCCTGCCCTTCATCACCGAGGGCAAGCACGCCGAGGCCGACTACAAGACCCGCCTGCAGGAGATCGTCCAGCAGAACCCCGAGGAACGGCTGAGCTATGTGGTGGAGAAGGAGACCGGCCCCGACCACGACAAGCACTTCGTGGTGGCGGTGCGGTTCAACTCGGACTGCGTGGCCCGGGGCGAGGGCAAGAGCAAGAAGGCCGCCGAACAGCACGCCGCCCGGGAGGCCCTGAAGCTGCTGGGCGTGCTGCAGGAAAAGTAACGCATGGTACTGAAGGAGCTGGAGATCCAGGGGTTCAAGAGCTTCCCCGACAAGGTCAGGATCGCCTTCGGCCCGGGCGTCACCGCGGTGGTGGGACCCAACGGCTCGGGCAAGAGCAACCTGTCCGACGCGGTGCGCTGGGTGCTGGGGGAGACCAGCAGCCGCCAGCTGCGCAGCGCCGGCAAGATGGAGGACGTCATCTTCGGGGGCGCCGCCCGGCGGGGGGCCATGGGCTATGCGTCGGTGCGGCTGACGCTGGACAACACCGCCCACACCCTGGACCTGGACGCCGGCGAGGTGACCATCGGGCGGCGGTATTACCGCTCGGGGGACAGCGAGTACACCATCAACGGCCAGGCCTGCCGGCTGAAGGATATCTATGAGCTGCTGCTGGATACCGGCATCGGCCGGGACGGCTACTCGATCATCGGCCAGGGCCGGATCGCCGAGATCGTGGCCGCCAAGGGCAGCGAGCGGCGGGAGATCTTTGAGGATGCCTGCGGCATCGCCCGCTACCGCTACCGCAAGACCGAGGCCGAACACCGGCTGGCCGGGGCCGAAGCCAATCTGGAGCGGCTGCGGGACATTCTGCAGGAACTGGAAAGCCGGGTGGGCCCCCTGGAAAAGGAGGCCGGAAAGGCCCGCGCCTACCTGGAGCTGGCCGCCCGGCGCAAGAGCCTGGAGGTGACGCTCTGGGTGGAGGGCATCCGGGCCGCCCGCGCGGCCATGCAGCAGCTGGCCCGGGACTGCGAGACCGCCCAGGCCGCCTACGACCGCCAGGACCAGGCGGACAAGGCCGCCCAGCGGGAGGCTGAGGAGATCCGTATGCAGGCGCAGCGCCTCACGGTGGAGATCGAGCGCCTGAATGGGGATATCCGCAGTATCACCGAACAGATCAGCACCAGCGGCAGCCGCATCGCGGTGCTGGAAAACGACCGCGCCCACGGCCGCCAGAGCGCCGAAGCCCTGCGGCGGGAGCTGGAGCAGGGGCTGTCCGGCCAGCAGGACGCCGCCCGGGAGCTCCAGCGCCAGAAGGACGCCGCCGACGAAGCCGGCCGGCAGGCCGAAGCCCTCGCCGGGCAAATCGACAGCCTGGAACAGCAGCTGGCCCGGCTGCAAAGCCGCACCGACGCGGCCAGCGCCCTCGAGGAACAGCTGCGCCGCCGGCTGGCGGAGGCCTCGGCGCAGCAGACCGCCGCCCGTGTGGAGGAGGCCGCCGCCGAAGCCGCCCGGCAGGCCGCCGCCGGCCGTCTGCCCGAGGCACAGGACGCCGCCCGGCAGCAGCAGGCAAAGCTTGCGGAGGATCAGGCCAGCCTGACCGATACGGTGCACTATCTGGAGATGCTGGACAAAAGCCAGAAGCAGCTGGCCAACGTCCGGGCGGGCCTTTCCCTCAAGCTGGCCAGCCGCCAGAAGGCCCTGGCCGCCGCCCGGGAGGAACAGCAGACGGCAATCCGCAGCCGGGACGCCGCCGCCCAGCGCCTGGCCGTATTGCAGGAACTGGAAAAGAACATGGAGGGCTACCAGCACTCGGTCCGCGCCGTCATGCAGGCGGCCGCCGGAGGACGGCTGCGGGGGATCATCGGGCCGGTGTCCTCCATCCTGACGGTGGAGCCGGGGTGCGAGGTGGCGGTGGAGACCGCCCTGGGGGCCGCCATGCAGAACATCGTGGTGGAAAACGAGGCGGCCGCCAAAGCCGCCATCGCCCTGCTGCGCCAAAAGAACGCGGGCCGCGCCACCTTTCTGCCCCTGGATACCGTCCAGCCCGGGCTGTTCCGGGGGGAACTGCCCCTTTCGGCCCGGCTGGCCAGCAGTCTGGTGCAGGCCGACGCGCGCTACCGGGACGTCGTTTCCCACCTTCTGGGCCGGGTGGTGGTGGTGGAGGACATCCACGCCGCCGGCAAGGCGGCCCGGAGCCTGGGCTACCGCAGCCGGGTGGTCACGATGGACGGCCAGGTGGTCAACGCGGGCGGCAGCTTCACCGGCGGCAGCGTACAGCGGTCGGCGGGGCTGTTCACCCGGCGCCAGGAGATCCGGGACCTGGAAAAGAAGATCGCCTCCCTGGAGCAGGACTGCACGGTGGCCGGCGTCCGCGCCGCCCAGTGCAAAAGCCAGGTGGACGCGGTGTCCGCCGACCTGACCGCCGCCCAGGCCGAAGAACGCACCGCCGCCGACGACCGGCTGCGGGCCGACGCCGAACGCCGGCGTCTGGAACAGGCGGTGCAGCAGGGCCGGGAGGCCGCCGCCCAGGCCGCCGCCCGGGCCGAAGCGCTGGAGGAGGAGATCCGCGCCCGGCAGAAGGACGCCGAAGCCGCGTCCGGGCGCAGGCAGCAGCAGGAAGCCCTGGCCGCCGGTCTGACCCGGCAGCTGGAGCAGCTGAGCGCCGGAGACGATGACTTTGCGGCCCGGCAGTCGGAACTGTCCGGCCGGCTGGAAGCGGCCCGCCTGGAACAGCTGGCCCGCCAAAAGGACGCCGAGCTGTGCCGCAGCCGCATCGCGGACTGGGAAGCCCGCCTCGCGGATGCCGGCGCGCGCCGCCGGGAGCTGGAGGAGAACATCCGGCAGCTGGAACAGCAGGACGCCCGCCTTGCCCAGGCCATCGGCCAGGTGCAGGACGAGACGGCCCGCAGCCGGGAGGCCATCCGCCAGAAAGAGGCCGCCATCCGGGATGCGGCGGACCGCCGGCTGGAACAGCAGGCCGCCGAGACCCGGGCCCAGGCCGCCGCCCGGGCCGCCGCCGAGCAGCGGGAGGAGGCCGGCCGTGAGATGGCCCGCCTGTCCGAGCGCAAGAGCGCGGCGGAAGGGGAGTACGACCAGCTGGCCGCCAAGCTCTGGGACGAGTACCAGCTGACCCCCACCGACGCGGCCGGGCTGTGCGTGGAATATTCGTCCATGGCCGCCCTGCGGGCCCAGGTGGCCGACGTGCGGGGCAGGATCCGCGCCCTGGGCAGCGTCAACGTGGGGGCGGTGGAGGAGTACCAGGAGGTACAGACCCGCTACCAGACCCTGAAAGCCCAGGTGGAGGACGTGCAGCAGAGCAAGGACCGCCTGGTGCGGATGATCGGGGAGCTGAACGGCCAGATGCGGGAGATCTTCAGCCGCAACTTTGCGGCCATCAACCGGCATTTCGGCCAGGCGTTCGCCCAGCTGTTCGGCGGGGGGCAGGCCGCCCTCGCGCTGGAAGACCCCGGCGACGTGCTGGGCAGCGGCATCGAGATCCAGGTCAGCCCGCCGGGCAAGGTGATCCGGAACCTGGAAGCCCTTTCGGGCGGGGAGCGGGCGCTGGTGGCCATCAGCATCTACTTCGCCATCCTGGCGGTCAACCCCTCGCCCTTCTGCATCCTGGACGAGATCGAGGCCGCCCTGGACGACGCCAACGTCACCCGCTTCGCCCAGTATCTGCGGCGGATCAGCGACAAGACCCAGTTCATCGTCATCACCCACCGCCGGGGCACGATGGAGGCCGCCGACGTCCTGTATGGGGTCACCATGCAGGAGGACGGCGTGTCCAAACTGCTCCGGCTGGATCTGGACCATGTGGACGCCAGCCTGGTGTCCTGAACGCACATACATCCCATGAAACGGCAGGAGGTTCCCCTATGGGCCTGTTTGGCAGAAAGAAAGACATAGAAAAAACCAAAGAGAAAATGGAAAACGGCCTCAGAAAGACCCGCACCGGCTTCTGGGGCAGCATCATCAACACCCTCACCGGCGCGGAGATCACCGACGATCTCTACGACGAGCTGGAGGAGCAGCTGATCCTGGCGGACGTGGGGGCCGAAGTGGCCCTGCACCTGGTGGAGCGGCTGCGGGAAGAAGTGAAAGCCCAGCATCTCAAGACCGGCGACCAGGCCATGGACGCGCTGCGGGAGATCCTGCGCCAGGAAATGGAGCCGGAGCGCGAGATGCAGCTGGACGGCCATCCCGCCGTCATCCTGGTGATCGGGGTGAACGGGGTGGGCAAGACCACCAGCATCGCCAAGCTGGCCAGCTACTACCGCGAGCAGGGCCGCCGGGTGATGCTGGCCGCCGGCGACACCTTCCGTGCGGCCGCCAGCGAGCAGCTGGACATCTGGGCCGGACGGGCCGGCGTCCCCATCGTCAAGGCGGGGGAGGGCGCCGACCCGGCGGCGGTCATCTTTGACACCGTCAAGTCGGCCCAGGCCCGGGGCTACGATATGGTCATCGCCGATACGGCCGGACGGCTGCACAACAAGGCCAACCTGATGGCCGAGCTGTCCAAGATCAGCCGCAGCGTCCGCAAGGCCGCGCCCGAGGCCAGCCTGGAGACGCTGCTGGTGCTGGACGCCATCACCGGCCAGAACGCCATCAGCCAGGCCCGGGAATTCTGCCGCGCCGCCGACGCCAGCGGGGTCATCCTGACCAAGCTGGACGGCACCGCCAAGGGCGGCTGCGTGGTGGCGGTCAAGCAGCGGCTGGGCCTGCCGGTGCGGTTCATCGGGGTGGGAGAGGCCATCGACGACCTGCTGCCCTTTGATGCGGCGGGCTTCGTGGAGGAGCTGCTGCCCCGGAAATGGAGGAGCTGACCATGAAGATCTGTGCAGCCACCGGCAATCCCGGCAAGCTCAGGGAGCTGCGCCGGATCCTGGAGGCCCAGGGCCACCAGGTGCTCAGCCAGAAGGAGCTGGGATTGGACCTCGACCCGGAGGAGACCGGCTCCACCTTTGCGGAAAACGCGGCCATCAAGGCCGCAGCCTTTGCGGCCGCCAGCCGTCTGCCCACCGTCGCCGACGACTCGGGCCTGTGCGTGGACGCGCTGGATGGCGCGCCGGGCGTGTACAGCGCCCGCTACTGCGGCCGTCACGGGGACGACGAGGCCAACAACGACAAGCTGCTGCGGGTCATGCAGGACCTGCCCGCGGAAAAGCGGGGGGCGAGATTCGTCTCGGCGGTCTGCCTGATGATGCCCGACGGCCGCGCCCTGACCTGCATGGGGGAGTGCCCCGGCCGCGTGGCGTTTGCCCGGCAGCCCGGGGACTACGGCTTTGGCTATGACCCCCTGTTCATCCCCGACGAGCGGGGCGTGCCGGGGGGTGGCAAGCGGCCCAACACCGAACGCGACAGCTACGCCCAGCTGACCCCCGAAGAGAAGGACGCCATCAGCCACCGGGGCCGCGCCCTGGAGGAGCTGGAAAAGCGTCTGCCCGCATTTTTGAGCGAGACATAAAAGGAGAGACACCATGCTTACAAGTAAACAGCGCGCCATCCTGCGCGGCAAGGCCAATACCATGGACCCGGTCTTTCAGATCGGCAAGGGGGAGATCGACCAGCCCCTCATCGACGCGGTGAAAAACTGCCTGGACGCCCGGGAGCTGATCAAGCTCAAGGTGCTGGAGACCAGCATGTACAACGCCCGGGAGGCTTCGGTGCTGCTGGCCGAGGCCACCGGCGCCGACTGCGTGCAGGTCATCGGCTCCAAGTTCGTGCTGTATCTGCAAAAGAAAAAGGACAGCGCCTACGCTGACTTGCTGAAATGAAACTGCTGCTGTACGGCGGCACCTTCGACCCGCCCCACAACGGCCATCTGAACAATCTGCGCGCTGCGGCCGGGCGGGTCCGGCCCGACCTGGTGGTGGTGATGCCCGCCGGGGTGCCCCCCCACAAGGCGGCCAGCGCCACCCCGGCCGAGCTGCGGCTGGAGATGTGCCGCTGCTTTTATGCGCTGGAAGGAACGCCCGGCCTGCCCCGGCTGACCGTCAGCGACTGGGAAGTGTGCCAGGCCCGGGAGGGCCGCCGCAACTACACCGTCCTGACGCTGGAGATGCTGGCGGCGCGCTGTCCCGGCGCCACCCTCTATCTGACGGTGGGCAGCGATATGCTGGAATCGTTCCGGGCGTGGTACCGCTGGCAGGATATCCTGCGCCTGGCCCGCCTGGTGGTGGTCAGCCGCGAGATCGGGGACGACCCCGCCCTGCACCAGGCGGCCCGCGCCCTGGACCCGTCCGGCAGCCGCATCCTGATGGCGCCGGCCCGGGCCGTGCCGATGGCCAGCAGCGAGATACGCCGGCGCCTGGCTGCCGGCGAGGACTGCGCCGCCGCGCTGCCCTTGCAGGTGCGGCAGGTGATCCGGCGGGAGGGGCTGTACCGGCGCCCCGAGCCTCCCGCTCCGCCCTGCCGCTGCCGTCATCCCGGGGAGTCGTAAAAACGCGTCACTGTGTATAGGAAAGGAAGGCTGCTCTATGGATCTTGAGGAAGCAAAGGCCCTGGCCCGCAAACGCCTGGGCAGCAAGCGCTATCAGCACACCCTGAATGTGGAGGAGATGGCCGTCCGGCTGGCCGGCCGCTATGGGGCTGACCCGCACAAGGCCGCCCTGGCCGCCCTGCTGCACGATACCGCCAAGGAGATGCCCACCGCCCGGCAGCTGGAGCTGCTGCGCCAGTACCCGGACCTCGCCGGCGACACCGAGAACCGCCCCACCCCCGTGTGGCACGGGGTGTGCGCCGCCATCCTGGCCCAGACCCAGTGGGGGGTCACCGACCCCGAGATCCTCTCGGCGGTGGCCTGCCACACCACCGGCAAGCCGGGGATGTCCCTGCTGGACAAGATCCTCTACCTGGCCGACATGACCTGCGCCGAGCGGGACTTTGAAGGGGTGGAGCAGCTGCGCCGGCTGGAGTTCGAGGACATCGACCGGGCCATGCTGGCCGCCCTGGAACAGTCGGTGGGCTTTGTCCGGCACGGGGGGCGGCCTTTGGACCCCATGTCCGCCGCCACCCTCGAGGACATCCGGAAGACGGCGGCCCAAAAGGACGGAAAGGTGAAGGTTTGATAAAACGGATTGCAGATTCCGCCCGAGAATGCTATACTACTAAAAGACTGTGCCGCCCGCTTGGGCGGCAACGACACACAGCCTGTGCATACAGGCCCCTGAAGGAGACTGGACTATGAGTGGAACGCCCCGCCGTATCAATACAGACCGTTCACTGGGCACGCCTTCTCCGGGGGGCAGCGCCAGTGGCGGCGGCGTGCCGCCCCGCCCCCCCGTGCCGCCCCAGGCAGACGCACCCCAGGAGGACGACGGCCAGAGCTTTTTCCGGCCCCAGCCCGGGGACGCCGTGCCCCGGCCCCGGCAGGAGCCAGCGCACAGCGCCCCGGACCAGGACCCGCCGCGCGGCAAGGAGCCGCCCCGCCATTCATCCGGGGGCAAAAAGGGCGGCGGCCGGAAGAAAAAGCGCCGCCGTTCCCCCCTGTGGCTGCCGTTGGCGGTGGTGCTGGGCTGTATGGCCCTCATCGGCTGCGGGGTGATCTACGCGGTGAACTACGTCAGCCGGATCCAGGAGAGCATCCGCCCCGAGTCGGACGCCCCCTCCATCGTGGAGGAGATCCAGACGCTGGAGGAGTACAAGGGGGATGTGGTGAACATCCTGGTCTGCGGCATCGACTATGAGGAGGGCCGGGGCTACGGCGCCGACGGCAGCAACGACGGCATGACCGACATGATCCTCTACTGCCAGTTCGACATCAAGAACGGCGCGCTGCGGATGCTGCAGATCCCCCGCAACACCCTGGTGACCACCCGGAACCGCACCGTCACCCTCTCCAGCGGCAAGACCTACCGCGCCTCCAACTACCAGATCAACTCGGTGGCCCTGTCCAACGGCGGCAGCATCGCCGCCCTGGCCGAGGTGATCTACGACCAGTACAAGCTGCCGGTGGACTACTACGTCTCGATCAATATGCAGGCCCTCACCGAAGTGGTGGACAACTTCGGCGGCATCGAGGTGTATATCCCCCACGATATGGAGTACAACGGCAGCTACCTGGCCAAGGGCTACCGCAACCTGGACGGCGCGTCGGCCGAGTTCTTTGTGCGCAACCGGCACGGGAAAGGGTACGAGAACTCGGACATCGACCGGCTGAATATGCAGCGGTATTTCTATGCGGCCCTGTTCAAGCGGGCCCGCTCGATGGGCATTCAGGATATCCTCAACCAGATGCCCATCATTTTCAACAACTATATCGAGACGGATATGGACCTGGTCACCCTGGGCAAGCTGGCGGTCTCCTTCATGCGGATCGACAGCGCCAACATCATGATCGCCCAGACGCCGGTCTTTTCGGGCGGCGTGCCCTACATCGGGGCCACCGAGACCTCTGCGGGCTACTCCTGCGTGGTGCCCGACGCCGGCTCCATCGCCGAGCTGCTGAACACCTATTTCCGCACCTACACCGGCCCGGTGAGCGAAGAAGAACTGAACCTGGTCACCGACGACTGGCCGCACGGCTCGATCTCCACCAGCGCCAACATCCAGTTTGTGGGCCAGCTGGACAAGGAATCGGACGACGCCATCCTGGAAGGTGACACCGATGTGCAGGGCGCCGTGACCACCGACGGCCAGCCTGCAGGGGCGGGCCAGCAGCCGGCCGCCTGACCGATCCAAACGAAACTGTTCAAAGAAAGGGAGCTTATGGAAAACCTGAACGACAGCAAGAACCTTGCCATCCGCATTGCCAAGATCCTGGACAAGAAAAAGGCCCAGCAGCTCCGGGTGCTCAAGGTGCAAGATCTGACGGTGCTGACCGATTATTTTGTCATCGCGTCGGGCACCTCCACCACCCAGGTGGCCGCTCTGGCCGACGAGGTGCAGTACCAGCTGTCCCAGCAGGGGGTGGAGCCCTACCACACCGAGGGCTTCGACTCCAAAAACTGGATCCTGCTGGACTATTCCGGGGTGATCGTCCACGTCTTTGTGCCGGGCACCCGCACCTATTACGACCTGGAGCACCTGTGGGCCGACGCCGAGACGGTGGACGTCTCGGCCTGGCTGGAGGAGGCCGGCGGGGCGGACGAGGACGCCGGGGCCGCACAGTGACCGCTGTGGGGAAAGTCTTATAAAGTGAAGTAAAACGGGAGCTGATTGCAAGATGAAGTACGATTTCAAAGCCGTCGAGGCCAAGTGGCAGAAGGTCTGGGAGGACGAAAAGACCTTCCACGCCGAGATCGACCATTCCAAACCCAAGTTCTACGCCCTGGTGGAGTTCCCCTATCCGTCGGCCGCCGGGCTGCACGTGGGCCATCCCCGCAGCTACACCGCCCTGGACGTGGTGGCCCGCCGCCGCCGCCAGTGCGGGTACAACGTGCTGTATCCGATGGGCTGGGACGCCTTTGGCCTGCCCACCGAAAACTACGCCATGAAGAACCACATCCATCCGGCCATCGTCACCAAGAAGAATGTGGACCGCTTCCGCGCCCAGCTCAAGAGCCTGGGCTTCTCCTTCGACTGGGACCGTGAGATCAACACCACCGACCCCGAATACTACAAGTGGACCCAGTGGATCTTTTTGCAGCTGTACAAGCACGGCCTGGCCTACAAGAAAGAGATGAACGTCAACTGGTGCACCGGCTGCAAGTGCGTGCTGGCCAACGAAGAAGTGGTCAACGGCGTGTGCGAGCGGTGCGGCAGCGAGGTGGTGCACCGGGTCAAGAGCCAGTGGATGCTGAAGATCACCGACTATGCCGACAAGCTGATCGACGGGCTGGACGGCCTGGACTACATCGACCGCGTGGTCACCCAGCAGAAAAACTGGATCGGCCGCAGCTACGGCGCCGAGATCGACTTCGGCACCACCACCGGCGACACCCTGACCGTCTATACCACCCGCTGCGACACCCTGTTCGGCGCCACCTACATGGTGCTGTCCCCCGAGAACAGCCTGCTGGCCCGCTGGATGGAGGAGGGCGTCATCCGCAACGCGGACGAGGTCAGGGCCTACCAGGCCGAGGCCGCCCGCAAGAGCGACTTTGAGCGCACCGAGATCAACAAGGAAAAGACCGGCGTCCGGCTGGACGGCGTCATGGGCGTCAACCCGGTCAACGAACAGGAGATCCCCATCTTCATCTCGGACTACGTCCTGGCCACCTACGGCACCGGCGCCATCATGGCGGTGCCCGCCCACGACAGCCGCGACTGGGAGTTTGCCAAAAAGTTCGGCCTGCCCATCGTGGAGGTGGTCAAGGGCAAGACCCCGTCCGACCTGGACAAGGAGGCCTTCACCGACGTGGCCACCGGCACCCTGGTCAACTCCGGCTTCCTGGACGGCCTGCCCGTCCACGACGCCCAGGAAAAGATGATCGCCTGGCTGGAAGAAAACGGCAGGGGCCACCGCAAGGTCAACTACAAGCTGCGGGACTGGGTGTTCAGCCGCCAGCGCTACTGGGGCGAGCCCATCCCCATGGTCAAGTGCGAGAAGTGCGGCTGGCAGCCCCTGCCCGAGAGCAGCCTGCCCCTCACCCTGCCCGACATCGTGGACTTTGAGCCCGGCCCCGACGGCGAGAGCCCCCTGGCCCGCCACACCGACTGGGTCAAGACCACCTGTCCCTGCTGCGGCGGCCCCGCCGTGCGGGAGACCGATACCATGCCCCAGTGGGCCGGTTCCTCGTGGTATTTCCTGCGGTATATGGACCCCCACAACCGGGACGCCCTGGCCTCCAAAGAGGCCCTGGAATACTGGTCTCCGGTGGACTGGTACAACGGCGGCATGGAGCACACCACCCTGCATCTGCTGTACAGCCGGTTCTGGCACAAGTTCCTGTATGACATCGGCGTGGTGCCCACCGCAGAGCCCTACCAGAAGCGCACCTCCCACGGCATGATCCTGGGACTCAACCCCCACAACTTTGCAAACCTCCCCGCCGACGAGCAGAAGGCCCTGCTGGAGCAGTACGGCAGTCAAAAGGCCGCCGAGCGCGCCCTGGAGGAGAAGTACGGCGAGATGGCCCGGCACCCGGTGGTCAAGATGTCCAAGAGCCTGGGCAACGTGGTCAACCCCGACGACGTGGTGGCCGCCTACGGCGCCGACACCATGCGGCTGTACGAGATGTTCATGGGCGACTTTGAACAGGCGGCGCCCTGGCAGACTTCGGCCATTGCGGGCTGCAACCGCTTTTTGGACCGCGTCTGGGGCCTGTCCGAGAAGCTGGTGGAGGGCGAGGGCTACCGTCCCGCCATCGAGACCCTGATGCACCAGACCATCAAAAAGGTGGGCGCCGACATCGAGGGCCTCAAGATGAACACCGCCATCGCCCAGCTGATGACCCTGGTCAACGCCCTGTACGACAACGGCGGCGCCACCCGGGCCGAGTTCGAGACCCTGGTGCAGCTGCTCAACCCCTTTGCCCCCCACATGACCGAGGAGCTGTGGGAGAAGCTGGGCCACACCCACGACCAGCAGCTGGCCTATTACCCCTGGCCCGCCTACGACGAGGCCAAGTGCGTGGAGGCGACGGTGGAGATCGCCGTACAGGTGAACGGCAAGGTCAAGGCGCGCCTGACCGTGCCCGCCGACATCACCGCCGCCGACGCCATCGCCCAGGCCAAAGCTGAGCCGGCGGTGGCCGCCGCCCTGGCCGGCAAGACCCTGGTCAAGGAGATCTACGTCAAGGGACGCCTGGTCAATCTGGCGGCCAAGGGCTGAAAAACGCCCCCGGCGGTCCCGGCGTTTTCACGAATTGTTAAGAAACCGGCCCGGAAAAACTTTGATAAAAAGGTTGACTGAAACGCGAAAATGCGCTATACTGTCTCTGTTAGTTACTCTGTAACAACGAAATTCCCGCCTCACGGTCCAAGGGAGGGATAAGATGTCGGAAATTCGTGTTAAAGAGGGCGAGTCGCTGGAAAGCGCACTGCGTCGCTTTAAGCGGAGCACCGCCCGCAGTGGCGTGCTCGCAGAGGTTCGTAAGCGCGAGGCTTACGAGAAGCCCTCTGTTCGCCGCAAGAAGAAGTCGGAAGCGGCCCGCAAGCGCAAGTACAAGTAATTGAGCTTTGCCCACGGTCCAAAGGACCGCTGCGTTGCTAACGCCGATGTGGGAGAACCCCGTGCGGGTTCTCCCATTTTTGTTGCACGGAAGGAGCAGCCCTATGCTGATCACCCCCGAGTATGTCTTTCAGGATGTCACCCACATCACCCCCGCCTTTCTGGCGCAGAAGGGGGTGCGGGCCCTGGTGCTGGATATCGACAACACCCTCACCGGCGACCGCAGCCAGGAGCTGAGCGCCGACGTGGCCGCCTGGCTGGAGGCCATGCGGCAGGCGGGTGTGGGCCTGACGCTGGTCTCCAACGGTTCCCGCCGCCGTGTGGAACCCTTTGCGCGCCGCCTGGGCCTTGCGTATATCTCCCGCTCGGCCAAGCCCCTGCCCTTTGGGCTGATGGCGGCCCGCCGCCGTCTGGGGGTGTCCCGGCGGCAGATGGCGATGGTGGGGGACCAGCTGTACGCAGACCGCCTGGCCGCCGCCCTCTACGGCATCCCGGCCCTGATGGTGGTGCCCCGGGGCCCCGACCTGGGGGCGCAGGTGCGCCTCAAGCGCAAGTGGGAGCGCCGCCACTGGCAAGCCTACTACGACAAAGGAGGAAAACTGCTGTGACACAGCCTCACATCCGCTTTGGCCCCGCCGGCATGGGCGACAGCTTTGCCGGCATGGGCTACAAGAACAGCCTGGATATCCCCGCCTATACGGCGCAGTTCGGGCTGGACGCCTTCGAGTACCAGTGCGGGCACGGAGTGCGTCTGGGAGAGGACAAGGCCCGGCAGATGGCCGCCCTGGCGGCCGAAAAGGGGGTGCTGTTCAGCGTGCACGCCCCCTACTACATCAGCATGTCCAGCCTGGAGGAGGAAAAGCGCCTGGGCAGCATCCGCTATCTGCTCCAGAGCTGCGCGGTCTGCCGGGCGCTGGGGGGCAGGCGGGTGATCTTCCATCCGGGCAGCTGCGGCAAGCAGAGCCGTGCCGACGCCCTGGACAAGGCGATGGACACCCTGCGCCGCGCGATGGAGGCCCTGGATGAGGCCGGCTACGGGGATATGACCCTCTGCCCCGAGACGATGGGCAAGATCGGCCAGCTGGGCGATCTGGAGGAGGTGCTGGCCCTGTGCAACGTAGACCGCCGCCTTGTGCCCTGCATCGACTTCGGGCACCTGAACGCCCGCACCCTGGGCGGCATCCGGAGCCAGGCGGACTACGCCGCCATCCTGGACCGGATGGGCGAGGCTTTGGGGGACGAGCGGGCCAGCCGGTTCCATGTCCACTTCTCCCGCATCGAGTTTTCGGCGGGGGGAGAAAAGCGCCACTGGACGCTGGCCGACACCCAATACGGCCCCGAGCCGCAGCCGCTGATGGAGCTGCTGGCACGGCGGGGCCTTGCCCCCACCATCATCTGCGAAAGCGCCGGCACCCAGGCTGAGGACGCCGCCGCGCTGCGCCGGATGTGGCGCGCCGGGGAGCAAAAAGAGCTGTGAGAGCGCTTTTTGCCCTGTTTTTTGCCGAAACCCCTTGCCAAACAATGCGCAATTGGGTACAATATTCATAGATATGCGTGAGCATGAGATACTAAATTGATGGAGGAATTCCTTATGATTTCTGCAGGCGAATTTCGCAATGGCGTGACCTTTGAGCAGGACGGCCAGGTTCTCCAGGTCGTTGAGTTCCAGCACGTCAAGCCCGGCAAGGGCGCGGCCTTTGTCCGCACCAAGACCAAGAACGTCATCACCGGCGCGGTCATCGAGACCAGCTATAACCCCACCGCCAAGTTCCCCCAGGCGTTCATCGAGCGCCGTGAGGTGACCTACAGCTACCAGGACGGCGACCTGTACCACTTCATGGACAACGAGACCTACGACGACATCCCGGTCAACGCCAGCGATGTGCCCGATAACTTCAAGTTCTGCAAGGAGAACGAGGTCTGCAAGCTGCTGAGCTACAAGGGCAAGGTGTTCAGCGTCGAGATCCCCAACTTCATCGAGCTGACCGTCACCGAGACCGAGCCGGGCATTCGCGGCAACACCGCCACCAACACCCTGAAGCCCGCTACCGTTGAGACCGGCGCCACCCTGCGTGTGCCTCTGTTCATCAACGAGGGCGACGTGATCCGCATCGATACCCGTACCGGCGAGTATATGGAGCGCGTCTGAGTCGGAACCCAGAATGCAGCCGGGCTTGCGGCGTCTGCCGCCGGTCCGGCTTTTTGAATCGGCGGGCGTCCCGGCGCCCCTGGCTGGAGGGATAGAGTATGGAACTTGTTGAAAAAGCTGCCTATTTGCAGGGCCTGCTGGAGGGCCTGGGGGTGGACGAATCCACCCGCGAGGGAAAGATCTTCCACGCGATGGGCGATCTGCTGGCCGAGATGGCCGCCAGCATGAAGGCGATGGAGCAGGACATCACCCAGGCGGAGGACCAGCTGGAGCTGCTGCGCGGCGACGTGGAGGAGCTGCAGTCCGACGTGTACGAGGACGAGGACGACGCCGATGCGCCCTGCTACGAGGTGGACTGCCCCGGCTGCGGCGAGACGGTGTATGTCACGGAGGAGGACCTGGACGCAGGGGAGGCTTTCTGCCCGAACTGCGGCTGCACCTTTGAGGTGGCCCTGGAGGACGAGGCCGAAGACAGCGAGGAAGCCGGCGGCGATGGGCAGGAGCAGGCCCAGTATGAGGTGACCTGCCAGGCCTGCGGCGCGGTGAACGTGCTGGACGAGGACACCCTGCTGTCGGGCAAGGCCCGCTGCGGCAGCTGCGGCCGCCCCCTGGAGATCGATCTGCCCGGCCAGGAGGACTGAGCCGCCCCCACAAGCTGCAAAAACAAAACCCCTGCGGAGCGTATGGCTCTGCAGGGGTTTTTGTGTGGGCGCGGTCAGCGGAGGGCGGCCAGGGCTTTTTCGAGCCAGATGGCGCCGATATCCAAAGCGTTGTACAGCCCATGCCGCACCGACTGGCGGGCTGTGCGCTCCTTGATGGACTTGGACAGGTCGGTGGACAAAAGCGTCACCTGCACCTTGTCGGGCAGTTCCGTCCCGTCTACCGGGGCGGTGGTCAGGATCTGGAGATGCAGGACATAGGGATCGGTCATCCAGCCGTAATAGAGCTCATTGTCCTTGCGGACGAGGGGCTTGCCTTTATAGGTCATTTTGGGTTTGTAGGACATTCCAAAGCCTCCCTTGTTTATTTTTGAAGTCTGCGGCAGGGCCAGGCTGTCCGGCCCCGCCGCCGAAAGAATCCGATACATCTTAGTATAACATAAAAGCAAGAGTATTACAAATGATAAATCGGTGCAAGGCCGGCCCAAACGAAACCGCCCCGTGCTTGCGGCGGCACAGGGCGGTCCATTTTGCGGTATTCGGTTTGGTATGAGGAGGAATCATGTGTTACAGGGGGCGGTTGCGGCCCCGCCGTTCCTGTGAGTATAGGATACCAAAGATTTATACATAAACTGTTTTGAATCTATGAATCTTTTGTAAACTCTCCTTTGGCGCCAAACAGCGCACATACGCGGTTATTCGGGGGCTTTCATGCTCTCCACCATGCTGATGGCCCGCACCTGGCGGCGCATCATGCGGCAGACGGCCACCGTGAACAGCAGCGTCAGCGCCACGCTGTACACAAAGCTGGTGGGCTCGAGGCTGCGGATGAACATCATCTGCTCTGACTCCACCGTGCGGATGACGAACTGGTGCATGGGCGCGCCAATGGCGAGGCCCACAGCGGCGCCGATGACGCTGAGCAGCTCGATCTCCCGGAAGATGTAGCGGTAGACCTCCTTGTCGAAGAAGCCCAGGACCTTGATGGTGGCCAGCTCCTTCTTGCGCTCGCCGATGTTGACGCTGATGAGGTTGTACAGCACCACTGCGGCCAGGGCCGCCGCACAGACGATGATGAGCAGGACCACATAGTTGATGCAGGCGATGGTGCTGTCGTACATGGCGGCGCTGTCGGCGGTGAAGGCGGTGCTGGAGACGTAGTTGCAGCCCAGCAGCACGGTGCTCAGGGTCTGGCGCTGGGTATCCGAGCTGCAGCTGGTGACGGCGTACACCGTATTCCAGGCGGGGGAGTCCACCAGGGCCTCCAGGGTCTCCTGGGTGACGTAGAGGTAAGCGCCCAGGTAGTTCTCGGTCACGCCGGTCAGGGTCAGGGGCAGATAGGAGGCGCCGGTGCCCTGCACCCAGACGGTGTCCCCGGCCTCCACGCCCAGCAGCTCGGCGGTCTTTTCGCTCAGCACCACGCTGCCCTGGGTGAAGGTGAGGGGGCTGCCGCCGTTTTGCAGGGTGAAATACTCGGTCAGCTTCTGGGGCTCCTGGGCGGCCACCAGGGTGACGCTCAGCTCGCCGGCGCCGGCGGCATCCTCCGCCACCGTGACGGTGCGGGTGTAGAAGGCGCCCCAGCTCTCCACCTCATCCCGGGCGGCCAGGGTGTCGGTGAGGCCGCCCTCCAGCTCGAGGGCCTTGTCGCTGCTCAGGGAGATGGACAGGTCGGCCTTCTGGATGGAGCCGTACTGCCGGCTGACGATCTCCACGATGGAGTCCTGCAGGCCAAAGCCGATCAGCAGCAGGGCGGTGCAGCCCGCCACGCCCAGCACGGTCATGTAAAAGCGCTTTTTGTAGCGGAACATATTGCGGGCGGTGGTCTTTTGGGAGAAGCTCATCCGGCGCCACAGGGGCTTGACCCGCTCCAGGAAGATCCGCTTGCCTGCGGCGGGGGCGCGGGGCAGAAGCAGGGCGGCGGGCTTCTCCCGCAGGGATACGCGGCAGGCCGCCAGGGTGGTCAGGCCCACCACGCCGATGCTGATGACTACGCTCAGGACGGCCAGCAGGGGATAGACCCGCAGCCGGAAGGTGGGCAGATCGAACACGGTGGAGTAGGCCCACCAGATGACCGACGGCACCCCGAAGAAGCCCAGCAGCATACCCGCGATGCAGCCCAGCAGGCCGGCGGTGGTGCCGTAGACCAGGTACTTGGCGGTGATCTCCCGGTCGGTGTAGCCCAGGGCCTTGAAGGTGCCCATCTGGGTGCGGTTCTCCTCCACCATGCGGGTCATGGTGGTGCTGGCCACCAGGGCCGCCACCAGGAAGAAGAAGACGGGGAACACCCGGGCGATGGACTCGATGCGGTCGGCGTTCTGGGCAAAGAACACGATGGACACCACGCTGTTGCGGTCCAGCACATACCACTCGCCGGATGCGATGTCGTCCACCTGCTCCTCCGCGTCGGCCAGCTGCCTGCGCGCGTCGGCCAGCTGGGCTTCGGCCTGGGCCTTCTGAGTCTCAAAGGCGGCCGCGCCCTCCTGGTACTGCTGCCAGCCCTCGTCCAGCTGCTGGCGTGCGGCCTCCAGCTGGGCCTGGGCCGCGTCAAAGGCGGTGAAGGCCTCTGCGTTGCCGGTGTTCAGGGCCAGCTGCCCTTCCAGCACCTGCAGCTTCATCTGGCGCAGGGCGGCTTCGGCTTCGGCCACCAGCTCCTCGTTGGAGAGGTTGGGGGAGGAGATCAGTCCCTGGGCATACATCTGCTGTTTGCCCGCGTCCAGCTGGGCCTGGTAATCGGCCAGCTGCTGGTAGGTGGAATCGTACAGGGCCTGGGCCCGGTTGAGGATGTCCCGCAGCTCCACATAGTTGACGTCGTCCGGCTCGGCTTCCTCCAGGGCGGTCTCGGCGTTGTGCAGGATGTCCTCCGCATAGCCCAGCAGGGGGTCGGCCACCCCCTTGAGGGTGACCAGCTGCTTGATCTGTTCCAGCTGCGCTTCAAAGTCCAGCACCTGGGCCTGGGCGGCCACCAGCTGGTCTGCGCCGCTGGCCATATTGCCGGGCAGGGCGGCCTTCTGGGCTTCCAGCTGGGCCGTGCCGCTCTGGTATTCGGCCTCGCCCGCCTCCAGCTGGGCTTTCGCCTCGTCCAGCTGATCCTGGGCGTCGGCCAGCTGGGCTTCGGCGTCGGCGGCCTGCTGCTCGAACTCGGCCCGGGCGTCGTCCAGCTGGTCCTGGGCCTGCTGGATCAGGTCCTGACGGCGCTGCCGGGCCTGGGCGCCGGCAATGGATTCCAGATGGTCCATCACCGCCTGTACGGCGTTCTGGTATTCGTCGGAATCGTTGTCGTACTGGCCGGCCCCCGCCGCCTTGATGTAGCAGGTGGTATAGTAATCCATCGTCAGGCTGCCGTCCGCCACATAGGCCGCCAGGCCCAGGGCGCCGTTGCCAGCGGTGGTGCTCTCGGTCTCGGTGGAGAAATAGAGGGGGTCGGTGACAAAGCCCACCACCGTGAGGGTCTGGGCGGACAGGTCGTCCGCGCCCGACGAGAAGGTGATGACGTCCCCCAGCCGGATGCTGCCCGCCGCGCCCTGGTCCAGCACCTGGACGGCGCATTCCCCGGCGGATCCGGGCAGACGGCCCTCCTCCAGCACCAGGCGGTTCATGTTGGCGTCCTCCTGCAGGGTGGGGTAGACCGGCAGCTGCTGGACCCGGATGGCCAGGGTGCTGCCGCCGCGATAGCTGCCCTCGCAGTCCACCGACTTGACGGGCATCACGGCCTCGACCCCTTCCACCGCCGCGATGGCGTCGATGTCCGACTGCCCCAGGCCCAATGTGGACACCACCCGGATGTCAAAGACGTTCTGCTGGGCATACCAGGTCTGGCCGGCCCGGCGCATACCGGGGGCCACGCTGAGCAGGCCCGACAGCATCATGACGCCCAGCAGTACGATGCCGAACAGGGAGGCAAAACGGCTTTTGTTGGCGGCGAGTTCCCGCCACATATTTTTGCGATAGGTCTTTTTCACAGCGCATCACCACTCGATCTCTTCCACCGGAACAGGGTGCTCATTGACTTCATTGGAGATGATCTGGCCGCTGCGGACCTGGACGATCCGGTCGGCCATGCCGGTCAGGGCGCTGTTGTGGGTGATGACGATGACGGTGCGCCCTGTGGTGCGGCAGGTGTTTTGCAGCAGAGCCAGCACCGACTTGCCGGTCTTGTAGTCCAAAGCGCCGGTGGGCTCGTCGCACAGCAGGATCTTGGGATTTTTGGCCAGGGCCCGGGCGATGGCGACCCGCTGCTGTTCGCCGCCCGACAGCTGGGCGGGGAAATTGTTCAGCCGCTGGCCCAGCCCCACGCTCTCGAGGGTCTGGACCGGGTCCAGGGGATTTTTGCAGATCTCGATGGCCAGCTCCACGTTTTCCAGCGCGGTGAGGTTCTGCACCAGGTTGTAGAACTGGAACACGAATCCCACGTCGTAGCGGCGGTAAGCGGTCAGCTCCTTTTCATCGAAGCGGCTGACCTGTGCTCCGTCCAGCACGATGCGGCCCTCGTCGCAGCGGTCCATCCCGCCCAGCATATTCAGCAGGGTGGTCTTGCCGGCGCCCGAAGGCCCCACGATGATGCAGAACTCTCCCTTGTTGACATGGAAGGTCATGTGGTCCGCCGCCGCCACCCGGACGCTGCCGGTCTGGTAGTATTTTGACACATCGGTAAAACTGACAAAGGGCTCCATACAACAACCACCTTCGCTTTCCATTCCTTGCGCCCGGGGGCGCTTTGCTTCTATTTTAATAGTACAACAAATCGCCCTGCACTTGCAAGCAAAAGCAGATTGTTTTAATGCAAACTTTACAAATAAGGACCAAAAACCACCGCCAGACCCGTCCCGGCCGCACGGCATGTGCGCAAACCTCCTCTTGACTTGCGGGCGGCGGCGTGCTACAATAGACCCAGTTTCAAAAATACAAATGCGTTGAAGGGGATAAAACGGGTCCTTCCCGCTTGCAGAGAGCCGCCGGTCGGTGTAAGGCGGCGCGGGTGTTTCCGGTTACTGGCCCCTGAGCGGCAGAGCTGAACGGCCATTCCCCAGTAGGCTCTGACGGATGCCCACCGTTACAGGGGCAGCGATTCGCCCCCGGCGGCTGATCGTGTGAGTGGCCGCATCATCTGCGGCAAAGAGAGTGGTACCACGGGACCGCCTTGTATCGACTTACAGGCTCTCGTCTCTCAAAGGCTTTGGTCCTTTGAGCGACGAGAGCCTTTTTCCATCCATTTTTTCGAAAACAGGAGGTAACCTGCCATGATGGACGCCACCAAGTACGCACCCGGATACTACCCCGCCCCTGCCGGCTACGACAGCTGGGTCAAAAAGGATCATATCGAAACGGCTCCCGCCTTTTGCAGCGTGGACCTGCGGGACGGCAACCAGGCCCTGATCGTACCCATGAGCCTGGAGGAAAAGATCGAGTTCTTCAAAATGCTGGTCAAGATCGGCTTCAAGGAGATCGAGGTGGGGTTCCCCGCCGCCAGCGAGACCGAGTATGAATTTTTGCGGGTGCTGATCGAGCAGAACATGGTGCCGGAGGACGTCACCCTCCAGGTGCTGACCCAGTGCCGCGACCACATCATCCGCCGCACCTTCGAGGCGGTCAAGGGGGCGCCCCGGGCCGTCATCCACTTCTACAACTCCACCTCGGTGGCCCAGCGGGAGCAGGTGTTCCACAAGTCCAAAGAGGAGATCAAGCAGATCGCCACCGACGGCGCCCGGCTGGTCAAGCAGCTCAGCCAGGAGTACGAGGGCAATTTCCTGTTCGAGTACAGCCCCGAGAGCTTCACCGGCACCGAGCCGGACTATGCGCTGGAGGTGTGCAACGCGGTCATCGACATCATGGAGCCTACCCCCGACCGCCCCATGATCATCAACCTGCCGGTGACGGTGGAGATGAGTATGCCCCACGTCTACGCCAGCCAGATCGAATACTGCTCCAAGCACCTGCACAGCCGCGACAGCGTCATCCTCTCCACCCATCCCCACAACGACCGCGGCACCGGCGTGGCCTGCGCCGAGCTGGCGGTGCTGGCGGGCGCCCAGCGGATCGAGTGCTGCCTGTTCGGCAACGGCGAGCGCACCGGCAACGTGGACGCCGTCACCCTGGCCATGAATATGTACAGCCACGGGGTGGACCCCAAGCTCGACTTCTCGGATATGCCCGGCATCTGCGAGGCCTACGAGCGGCTGACCCGGATGCACGTCTACGAGCGCACCCCCTACGCCGGGCAGCTGGTGTTCGCGGCCTTCTCGGGCAGCCATCAGGACGCCATTGCAAAGGGGATGAACTACCGCAAGGCCACCGGCGAGCACCGCTGGACCTGCCCCTATATCCCCATCGACCCCCACGACATCGGCCGCACCTACGACGCCGACGTCATCCGGATCAACAGCCAGAGCGGCAAGGGCGGCATCGGCTTTGTGCTGGAGCAGAACTACGGCTACAACCTGCCCCCCAAGATGCGGGAGGACCTGGGCTACAAGGTCAAGGCCGTCTCCGACCACAGCCACAAGGAGCTCTCGGCCGCCGAGGTCTGCCGCATCTTTGAGCAGGAGTACCTCAATAAGCAGAAGCCCTTCAACGTCGCGGAGGCCCACTTCATCCAGAAGAGCGGCATCACCGCGTCGGTCACCCTCGAGATGAACGGCGCCACCCGCGAGGTGGTGGCCATCGGCAACGGCCGCCTGGACGCCGTGGCCAACGCCATCCAGACCGCCACCGGCATGGACTTCCACCTGGAGCAGTACGCTGAGCACAGCCTGGACGGCGGGTCCACCTCCCGGGCCGCCTCGTATGTGGGGCTGGTCTGGGGCGACGGCACCGCCACCTGGGGCGCCGGCACCGATACCGACATCATCGTGGCCGGCATCCGCGCCCTGGTCTCGGCCATCAACAACAAGTAAGCAGCCAAAAACATACCAATGGAGGAGAACCGTATCATGGGAATGACTCTGACGCAGAAGATCCTTGCACACCATGCCGGCCTCGACCAGGTCAAGGCGGGCCAGCTCATCAACGCCAAACTGGACATCGTCCTGGGCAACGACATCACCACCCCGGTGGCCATCAACGAGTTCGAGAAGGCCGGTTTCAACCAGGTCTTTGACAAAGAGCACATCGCCATCGTGCTGGACCACTTCGTCCCCAACAAGGACATCAAGAGCGCCACCCAGTCCAAGCAGTGCCGGGAGTTTGCCAACAAGTACGACATCCTCAACTTCTACGACGTGGGCCAGATGGGCATCGAGCACGCCCTGCTGCCCGAAAAGGGCATCGTCACCGCCGGCGACTGCGTCATCGGCGCCGACAGCCACACCTGCACCTACGGCGCGCTGGGCGCCTTCTCCACCGGCGTAGGCTCCACCGACATGGCCGCCGGGATGGCCACCGGCATGGCCTGGTTCAAGGTGCCCGCCGCCATCCGCTTTGTCCTCACCGGCAGCCTGCCCGAGCGGGTGTCGGGAAAGGATCTGATCCTCTCCATCATCGGCCGGATCGGGGTGGACGGCGCGCTGTACAAGTCGATGGAGTTCACCGGGCCGGGCGTGGCCAGCCTCTCGATGGACGACCGGCTGTGCGTGTGCAACATGGCCATCGAGGCGGGCGCCAAGAACGGCATCTTCCCGGTGGACGACGTGACCAAAGCCTACCTGGCGGGCCGCAGCCAGCGCGCCCCCGTCTACTACGAGGCCGACCCCGACGCCGAATACGAGCAGACCATCGAGATCGACCTGAGCCGGCTGGTGCCCACCGTCAGCTGGCCCCACCTGCCCGAGAATACCCGCCCCGCCAGCGAGGGCGCCGACGTGAAGATCGACCAGGTGGTGATCGGCAGCTGCACCAACGGCCGCCTGGAGGACATGGAGGCCGCCTACAACATCCTCAAGGGCCGGCACATCGCCAAGGGGGTGCGGGGCATCATCATCCCCGCCACCATGGCCGTCTATAAGGAGTGCATCCTCCGGGGCTGGACCGAGGCCTTTATCGACGCGGGCTGCATCGTGTCCACCCCCACCTGCGGGCCCTGCCTGGGCGGCTATATGGGCATCCTGGCCGAGGGCGAGCGGTGCGTGTCCACCACCAACCGCAACTTTGTGGGCCGGATGGGCCATGTGAAGAGCGAGGTCTACCTGGCCAGCCCGGCCACCGCCGCCGCCAGCGCCCTGACCGGCTTCATCACCGACCCGCGCACCGTTTGAGAGGAGGAGCACTGTCATGAACGCGAAAGGACACGTTTTCAAATACCCGGACAACGTCGATACCGACGTCATCATCCCCGCCCGCTACCTGAACACCCAGGACCCCAAAGAGCTGGCCTCCCACTGCATGGAGGACATCGACAAGAGCTTTGTCGCACGGGTGCAGCCCGGGGACGTGATGGTGGGCGGCTGGAACTTTGGCTGCGGCTCCAGCCGGGAGCACGCCCCCCTGTGCATCAAGACCAGCGGCATCTCGGTGGTCATCGCCAAGAGCTTTGCCCGCATTTTCTACCGCAACAGCATCAACATCGGCCTGCCCATCCTGGAGTGCCCGGCGGCCGCCGACGCCATTGCGGCGGGGGATGTGGTCAGCGTGGACTTCGATACCGGCGTCATCACCGACGAGACCACCGGCGCCGCTTTCCAGGCCGAACCCTTCCCGCCCTTCATCCAGGAGATCATTGCCGCAGGCGGCCTGATGAACTCCATCAAGGCCAAAAAGCAGTAAGGGAGGGTCCGACATGGAAAAGAACATCGCTGTCATCTGGGGCGACTGCGCCAGCCCCGAGATCGTCCGGCAGGCCGTGCGCGTGCTGGACAAGGTGGCCGAAAAGTACGGCCATACCTTCCACTACACCGACGCCGCGATGGGAGGCGAGGCCATCGACAAGTACGGCGACCCGCTGCCCCAGCACGAGCTGGACAAATGCCTGGCCGCCGACAGCGTGCTGCTGGGCGCGGTGGGCGGTCCCAAGTGGGAGGGCCTGCCCGGGGACCAGCGCCCCGAAAAGGGCCTGCTGCGGCTGCGCGCCGGGATGGGCCTGTATTCCAACAGCCGTCCCGCCCGGATCTGGCCCCAGCTGGCCCCCGCCAGCCCCCTCAAGCCCGAGATCGTGGCCCAGGGCATCGACTTCATCATCGTGCGGGAGCTGACCGGCGGCGTCTATTTTGGCCAGCACCGCACCGATACCCTGCCCAGCGGGGAAAAGCAGGCGGTGGACGTGATGCCCTATTCGGAGCACGAGATCGAGCGGATCGGCCGCATCGGCTTTGAGACCGCCCAAAAGCGCCGCAAAAAGCTGTGCTGCGTGGACAAGGCCAACGTGCTGGACACCAGCCGTCTGTGGCGCACGGTGATGCACCGCATCAAGGACGAGTACCCGGACGTGGAATACAGTGAGATGTTCGTGGACAACGCCGCCATGCAGATCGTCAAAAACCCGGCCCAGTTCGATGTCATCGTCACCGAGAATATGTTCGGGGATATCCTGTCCGACGAGGCGTCCATGATCACCGGCTCCATCGGTATGATCCCCTCCTCCTCCCTGGGGGACGGCACCCGGGGCCTCTATGAGCCGATCCACGGCTCGGCTCCCGACATTGCGGGCCAGGACAAGGTGAACCCCACCGCCTGCATCCTGTCGGCCGCCATGATGCTGCGGTACAGCTTCGGGATGCCGGCTGAGGCCGACTGCATCGAGCAGGCCGTAGGCCGGGTGCTGGACAAGGGCCTGCGCACCGCCGACAATATGTCCGACGGCTGCACCTGCCTGGGCTGCGCCGCAATGGGCGACGCCATCCTGGCCGAAATGGATTGACCAGCCGCCGCAAAAGCGCAGCAGAACGCAACAAAAAAAGCCGTATGCACCCGCTTGGATGCATACGGTTTTTGTTTTATGTGGGGGTTGCAAAGGGGGCTTTTGTGTGGGTCAGAGGCCAAAGAAAGAAGTAAGGGTGTTGAGGCTGTGGTCTGGCTCAAACTTTACTTTATTCAGAGGCAAATTGCCGTTTTGTAATTGATTCTGGAGCTTTTGAAGGTTAGTATTGTCATTATCCCATGAGCTGGGATAATGAATGGTGAGCGTCCTGTCATCAGTAATGACGCCGTAAAATGCAAACGTCTCAATCGTTTCTGGGACATTGTAAAAGGTTATCTCTTTCAGGCTGTCGCAGCAATGAAATGCGCCTAAGAGACCACTGGGAGTGCCTCCTTTAATGGTCGTCAACTTCTTGGGCAACTTGACTTCGGCCAGTTTATCGCACTGAAAAAATGTGCTATGGGGAATGATAGTCACCTGGGTGTTGCTCAGGTTGATTGAGGTCAGGTTGGAGCAACCCTCAAATGCACTCTGGCCAATGGTGGTCAAATTCGTGCAGTCGCTCAAGTTGATAGAGGTCAGGCTCTTACAGCTCTCAAATGCATAATTGTCAATGGTGGTCAAGCTCGCGGGCAAGGTGATCAAGGTCAGGCCGGTGTTTGCAAATGCACCGGAGCCAATCGTTTTTACCTTGGTGTTGCGCAGGTCAATCGAGGTCAGTTTGGTGAATTTAAATGCATTGCGGCCAATGCTTTCCAAGTTTGTGCAGTCGCTCAAGTTGATGTCGGTCAGGCTGTCGCAGGAGTAAAATGCATAGTCGCCAATGGTGGTTACAGAGCTGGGCAGGGTGACGGAAGATAGTTTATCGCATTTCGCAAATACACCAGCATCGCGAATATCACCAGGATTGCCAATCTGGGTATAGCCGCTGTTTAACAGATTTATGCTGGTGACAGAATCCTTCCAGCTTGAATCTTCCAGATCAAGCAATTTGTTGAGCGTATTTGCATCCAATATGCCGCTGCCGCCGGTTATGGTCAGTGTGTCTGTGCTTTCGTCAAATGTGGCTTTAGGCCCTTGCGGCTGCTGTTCTTCCTCCCCGCCGTCATCGTCACTGTCATCATCGTCATCACTCGCGGGCCTTATCGGCTCAAAAGTATTTTCCTCGGTCACTTCCACGTCCACCACGACGTAGTATTTGCCGTCTACCTCCACCATGCCGATGCGGCCTTCCGTTACACCATTGGATTTCAGCTGCTCCAGCACTGCGCGGATCTGGGAAGCCGCCAGGGCTGCTGCGTCCTCAGCGCTCTGGGCGGTCACCTCCCACACCTGCACCGCGTGCTGGCCGGGCCGGGCGCCGGCCAGATCGTCCACATTGAAGTTGACCGCGCTTTCCAGCCCCAGCAGGGTAAGCAAAGCCTGGCGCAGGTCGCCGCCGCTCTGCAAAGCCTGCCGCAGGTCCCGCTCCAGACCGAGGTCCGCGATGAATTCGATCAGCTGCTGCACCTGGGCGCTGTTGGCCGCAGCCGCCGCGTGGCCCGAAAAACTGTCGCAGCCGGTGAGGGCGCTTGCCGCCACCGCCGCCGACAGGATGAACGCAATAGGCCGTCTCAAACGCATGATTTGCCTCCTGTGTACAAAAAAGTATACCTTTCCAGTTTGCGGACCAATCGTCCCGTTTGCGGCAAAACGCTTGATTGGCGGCGCTTTTTCCTGTATACTAAATTTGTAAAAAACAGTAAATCCAATCTTTCATTTTGTATACCTTCCCAAACACCCAAAACGAAGCGGCCCCCGGCTCTGTACAGGCAGAGACAGGGGCCGCTTTTGGCACAAAAACCCCCGGCCTTCTCGCGGAAGAAAGCCGGGGGCGGGGCAAATCAGGGATTATTCAAAGTTGGGGTCGTCCTTCAGCAGGTGGATGTTGTTGATGAAGGCGCTCTGCTCGGGGTCGGTGAACGGGGCAGAGGAAACGTACTTGTTCAGCTGCACCGCAGTGCGGTTGGGATCGGCAATGGTGCCGGCGCCGCCGATGCAGCCGCCGGGGCAGCCCATGCCCTCCAGCAGGTAGCCGTTGTACTTGCCGGCTTTGGCCATCATCAGCAGCTTCTTGCACTCTGCCAGGCCCTGGGCCGAGGCGATCTTGACCTCGCGGTCGGGATGCCACTCATGGATCTTGTCGGCCACAGCCTTGGCCACGCCGCCCGACTGGGCAAAGCCGCGGCCTGCGGCGGAGCCGTAGTGCAGCTCCTCGTCCTCGGTGGCGGGGATGGACAGGTCGACGCCCTTGGCCTCCATGATGCCGGCCAGCTCCTCAAAGGTCAGCACAAAGTCCACGTCGCTGCGGACGTGCCGGCGGGAAGCCTCCAGCTTCTTGGCGGCGCAGGGCCCGATGAAGCACATGCGGGCCTCGGGGTCGGCCGCCTTGATCATGCGGGCGGTAAAGACCATGGGGGTCATGGTCATCGAGATGTTCTTGGCCATGTCGGGGAAGAGGGTCTTGGCCATCATGCTCCAGGCCGGGCAGCAGGAGGTCGCCATAAAGTTCAGCTTGTCCGGCACTTCCTTCAAGAAGTCGTGGGCCTCGTCCACGGTGCACAGGTCGGCGCCGATGGCGACTTCCACCGTGTCGCAGAAGCCCACCTGCTCGAGGGCGGCGCGCAGCTTCTGGGTGGTGTTCAGGGCGGGGAACTGGTTGACGAAGGCCGGGGCCACCAGGGCGTAGACCCGGTCGCCGCGGTTGAAGCTCTGGATCAGCTGGTAGATCTGGCCCTTGTCGGCAATGGCGCCGAAGGGGCAGTTGACCAGGCACTGGCCGCAGGATACGCACTTGGAATAGTCGATCTCAGCGCGGCCCAGCGTATCCGAGTGGATGGCGCCCATGCCGCAGGCCGAAGAACAGGGGCGCTCGGTCTTGACGATGGCGTGGTAGGGGCAGACGTCCACACAGCGGCCGCACTTGATGCACTTGTCCTGGTCGATGGTGGAACGGCCGGACTCCCACACGATGGCGTTCTTGGGGCACACTTCCATACAGGGATGGGCAAGGCAGCCCTGGCACAGGTCGGAGACCTTGACCATCTTTTCGGGGCAGCGGTTGCAGGCGAACTTGATGACGTTGATGAGGGGGGGATCGTAGTACTTGGCGGCGATGTTGGCGTCTTCCAGGCCGGACACCACGCTGTTGTGCTCGTCCATGCGGCGGGTGGGCAGGCCGATGGCCAGGCGGACCCGCTCTTCGACGATGGCGCGCTCGAGGAAGATGTCCTTGCGCAGCTTGCCCTCCTCGCCGGGGATGATCTTATAGGGGATGCTGCGCATCATGTGGTTGGCCTTCTCGCCCTTGACGTTGGCGTAGGCCATCCGGGCGACTTCGGTGAATACCGCCCGCCGGATCTGGATGACGGTGGTATTGATGCCTCTGAAGCTCATTCCAAACTCTCCTTTGCTTTGCAGAAACCTGGCCTGCGGGCCGTGCCCGTGCCATGGGTCGTGGCGGCGCCTGTCTGAGGGGAAAGACCGTCCCCCGGCGCCGCCTCATACAATTTTATTCTAGCACATTTTGCGCCCCTTGAAAAGGGATAGCCCGAAAAATCTGTCAAGAAAATAACGAATCCAAAGGGTGAAGCCGTCTTGCCTCAGACCCGGCCCAGGAACTCCGCCTGGACCCGGGCGCCGTCGTAGCGGCCCAGCCGCACCCGCACGATATCCCCGGCGGCACAGCCCGGCGCCGACACGCTGACCGGCACATACAGCCGGGTATAGCCGGTGAAGACGGTGGCCGAGACGGGGGTCTCCAGCAGCACCTGATCCTCGGAGCCTTCCAGGCCGGCCAGCACGGCGCGGCGGACCTCCTCGGCCCGGTCGTGCATCCGGCGGCTGCGGGCCTGCTTTTCCCGCTCGTGGACCTGCTGGGGGAAATCGTAGGCCGGGGTGCCCTCCCGCCGGGAATAGGGGAAAACGTGCACCCGCAGAAAGCCCACTTCTTCCAAAAAGCCGCAGCTGCGCACAAAATCTTCCTCGCTCTCCCCGGGGAAGCCGCAGATGCAGTCGGTGGTGAAGCTGACCGGGCGCCCCGCATAGGCCTGCCGCAGCTGCCGGACGACGTCCAGATACTGGGCGGTGGTGTAGGGCCGGCGCATCCGGCGCAGCGTGGCGTCACAGCCGCTCTGGAGGCTGAGGTGGAACTGGGGGCAGAGCTTGTCCACGGCGGCCAGCCGGCGGATGCCCTCAGGGGTGAGCATATCGGGGTCCAGGCTGCCCAGGCGGATGCGCTGGATGCCCTCCACCCCGGCGCACTGCTCCACCAGCTCGTAGAGGTCGGTGCCGGTGTCGGTGCCGTAGCTGGGCAGGGAGATGGCGCTGAGCACCACTTCCCGGTAGCCCGCGCCGGCCAGCTGGCGCAGCTCGGCCAGGATGCTGGAGATGGGACGGCTGCGCACCGGGCCCCGGGCCTTGGGGATGATGCAGTAGGCGCACCGGCGGTTGCAGCCGTCCTCCACCTTGATAAAGGCGCGGGTGTGGGTCTCGAACCGGTCCACCGGCATCTCCTCGAAGACCTCCCCCCGGGTGTGGGGGGTGACGGCCACGATCCGCTCATGGCCGTTCAGCAGCTGCATCACATGGTCCAGGATGGCGCGGCGGTCGGTGTTGCCGCAGACCAGGTCCGCTTCCAGCAGGCCGGCAGCCTGCTCGGGGAACGCCTGGGGGTAGCAGCCGGTGAGGACGGTGACGGCGCCGGGGTTCTCCCGTTTGGCGTGGCGCAGCCATTTGCGGCTTTTCTGGTCTCCGAAATTGGTGACGGTGCAGCTGTTGACGATGTAGACGTCGGCGGGCTGGCCGTCGGGCACCACCGTGAACCCGCTGCGCCGGAACAGCTGCTCCAGGGCTTCGGTCTCATTGAGGTTCACCTTGCAGCCAAGGGTATAAAAACAAACACGCATGGATGATCCTTTCACACACAGGGCAGAATAAAACACACCTGAGTATAGCGAATCAGAGCGAAAAAGGCAAGATGCAATCCTGCCGTGCTGGACAGCCGTCCCGGCGCATAAAATCACACCAGAGGCCGCCGGGTGCGGCGGCACAGGAAAACGGGATGGAGGCAGAAAGCATGGTTTGCAGAAGTTTGGCTCTTGGGTGCGCGGCGGCGCTGTGTCTGTGGCTGGGGATGGCTGCCCCGGCCGCCGCCGCGCAGACGCCCGCCCTTTTGGCTGCGGCGCAGCAGGCCGCCGTGCAGGCGCCCGAGCTGTCGCTGCCCTGCCGGGCGGCGGTACTGATCGACCAGGGCACCGGCACGGTGCTGTATGAGAAAAACGCCAGCCAGCGGGCGCCCATCGCCTCGATCACCAAGGTGATGACCCTGCTGCTGACCTTTGAGGCCATCCATGACGGGCGGCTGACCCTGGATACCCCGGTGCCGGTGAGCGAACACGCCGCCAGCATGGGAGGCAGCCAGATCTGGATCGAGCCGGGGGAGCATTTTACCCTGGACGAGATGCTGCGGGCCATCTGTGTGTCCAGCGCCAACGACGCGGCCGTGGCGGTGGCCGAGCTGGTGGGAGGCAGCGAGGAAGCCTTTGTGGCCCAGATGAACGCCAAAGCCGCCCAGCTGGGGATGGAGGATACGACCTTTAAGAATGCCTGCGGCCTGGACACCGAGGGACACCTGTCCACCGCCCGGGATGTGGCCGTCATGAGCCGGGCCATCCTGAACGAGTGCCCCGAGGTGCTGCATTACAGCGGCATCTGGACCGACACGCTGCGGGGCGGCGAGACCATGCTGGTGAACACCAACAAGCTGCTGCGCCGCTATGAGGGGATCACCGGGCTCAAGACCGGCACCACCGGGGGCGCAGGGGTGTGCATTTCGGCGTCGGCCAGCCGGGACGGGCTGGATCTCATCGCGGTGGTGCTGGGGTCCAGCTCCAGCGCCGAGCGGTTCGAGGCGGCCACCACCCTGCTGGACTACGGTTTTTCCGCCTATGAGGCGGCGCCCCTGCCCGATCTGGGCGGCCGGCCCCTCTACCTGGATGTGACGGGCAGCATCGTGGAGGACGTTCCCCTGGACTATACCGCCCTGCCCGAGCGCCTTCTGGTGCCCAAAGGAGGCGCCGGGGCTCTGACGGCCCGGGTGGACCTACCCGCCGTCAGCGGCGCGCCCCTGGAGCGGGGCAGCCAGGTGGGCAGCGTCACCATCCTGAGCGGGGAACAGCCTGTGGGCAGCTGGCCCGTCCGGGCTGCGGCAGACGCCGCCGTGCTGGATCTGGCGGGTGCGGTGCGGCTGATGGCCGAGACTTTTTTGTAAGACAGGGGCGTTTTGGACGGCAAACCCACCCCGGGACGCGGCCTGCGAAAAAGGAAATTGCAGTTTGACGCGAAAATTAACAGAATTTACAAGGACGCCCGGCGGGGGCTTGTTAAAATTGTATGAATCCCGGGGATTTTGGCCTTGACTTTATCCGGGCGGAACGGTACACTTAGAGAAAGAATCTCTGCTGTAAGCGGCCAGGGGCCTGTGGCCCTGCCGGCCGGCAGCGAAGAACATACAGGAAGGAACAGTTTGGAGGCCATAGATCATGAGCGTTTCGTTTAACACCAGGCACCTTTCTCCGTTTGTCAAAGAGGATGAGTTTGCGGCCATCTATCCCCAGGTGGCGGCGGCCCATCAGATGCTGGAATCCAAGACCGGCCCTGGCAATGACTTCCTGGGCTGGATGTACCTGCCCCGGGACTATGATAAGGAAGAGTTCGCCCGCATCCAGGCCGCTGCACAGCAGATCCGCAGCGACTCGGACGTGCTGGTGGTGGCCGGCATCGGCGGCAGCTACCTGGGCGCACGGGCCGTGGTGGAGGCTGTCAAGGGCGTCTACCACAACGAGCTGGAGTCGGGCCTGAAGATCTACTTCTGCGGCAACAGCATCAGCCCCACAGCGCTGAACGATATCATCGCCCTGTGCAAGGGGAAACGCTTCTCGATCAACGTGATCTCGAAATCCGGCACCACCACCGAGACCAGCCTGGCATTCCGCGTGCTGCGCAAGCTGCTGGAGGATCAGGTGGGCACCGAGGAAGCCAACAAGCGGATCTATGCCACCACCGACCGGGCCCGCGGCACCCTCAAGCAGCTGGCGGACAGCCAGGGCTGGCCCACCTTTGTGGTGCCGGACGATGTGGGCGGCCGCTATTCGGTGCTGTCGGCTGTGGGCCTGCTGCCCATCGCCGCCGCCGGCATCGACATCGCCGAGCTGATGCAGGGCGCTGCCGACGCCATGGAGCGGTTCTCGGTCCTCAGCCCCGACAACGACGCCTACAAGTACGCCGCCGCCCGCAACATCCTCAGCCGCAAGGGCAAGCAGATCGAGATCCTCGAGTGCTACGAGCCCAACTTTGCCCTGATGAACGAGTGGTACAAGCAGCTGTTCGGCGAGAGCGAGGGCAAGGACAACAAGGGCCTGTTCCCCGCCAGCTGCATCTTCTCCACCGACCTGCACTCCATGGGCCAGTTCATCCAGGAGGGCACCCGCAATATGTTCGAGACCATCGTCAATGTCAAGACGCCGGCCCGCGACCTCTACATCGAGGAGCTGGAAGGCAACTTTGACGGTCTGAACTTCCTGGCGGGCCAGAACATGAGCGTGGTCAACCGCAAGGCGATGGAGGGCACCATCCTGGCCCACACCGACGGCGGCGTGCCCCAGCTGCTGATCGACGTGGACGACCTGTCGGCCTACAATGTGGGTTACCTGATCTACTTCTTCTGGCGTGCCTGCGCCTGCAGCGGCTATCTGCTGGGGGTCAACCCCTTCAACCAGCCGGGCGTCGAGAGCTACAAGAAGAATATGTTCGCGCTGCTGGGCAAGCCTGGCTATGAGAGCCTGACCGCCGAGCTGGAGGCTAAGCTCAAGTAAACACCCCGGTCGGCTTTGGCGGAACGGCCGAAGCCAAACGAAAGGAACTCTCCCGCCGCGAGGCGAGGAAAATACAGGAGGCATTATTATGATTAGACTGATTGTTGGCACCAAGGGTTCGGGCAAGACCAAGGCTATGATCGATATGATCAACGAATCGGTCCGCACCAGCAAGGGCAGCGTCGTTGTCGTGGAAAAGGGCATGAAGCTCACCTATGACATCGCCTCGGCTGCACGCCTCATCGACCTCGACGAGTACAAGATCCAGGGCGGCGAGATGCTCTACGGCTTTGTGGCAGGTCTGATGGCCAGCAACTATGACATCACCGATATCTACATCGACGGCATCCTGAAGGTGCTGGACCACGACGTCAACCGTCTGGGCGTGGTGCTGGACGAGATGGCCGCCATCGCAGGGGATTCGGTGCGGGTGACCGTCACCGTCAGCGCCGACGAGGCGACCCTGCCCCACAACGTCAAGAAGTATCTGTAAAAAAGATGCAAGCTCTGTAAAGCAGGGACGGGAGCCGGTGCGCCGGACAGCGCGCCGGCTTTCGCCGTGTTTTGAGTCCGGCAAGAAAATTTCTCCACTTGTACGCAATTTGGGGCTTGACACAAGCCCCCTTTGGCGCTATACTTACAAGGCAGCTTTTTAGAGGTGTACTATGCAATTTGACCTGAGGAGGTTCATGGCGTCCGGCCGCGCCGACTGGCAGCAGACATTCGACTGTGATCTGTCGGGGCGTGATTTTGCCGGCGCCCGTATCGAGGACCCTGTCACAGTCGGCTTTGCCGCCAGGGCGGAAGGGGACGAGGTGCATATGACTTTGCGGGCCAAGGCATCGGTGCATGGCGAATGCGCACGCTGTCTCGACCCTGTCTGCCTGGACGTGCAGGTGGACGCGGAGTGGACAGCCCGGGAACGGGACCTGGACGACCCTGATTTTGAGCTGCCCCTCAACGCAGAGGGGTGCCTTGATCTGGACGACTGGCTGTACCAGGAGTTCTGCTTCCAGATCCCCACGGTGCTGCTGTGCAGTGCCGACTGCCTGGGGCTGTGTCCCCAGTGCGGGCGCAAACGTCCCTGCTCCTGCCCGGCTGCGCCGGAAGAAAGCGCACAGCCGGACGCGAGGCTGAGCGTGCTGAGATCACTGCTGAATTGATATTCCATCCAAGGAGGTGCAAACTATGGCAGTACCCAA
>MHCFR04200__coassemble_217_pt1 | contig 44806 bp, 38 predicted proteins | sample MHCFR04200__metabat2_high_PE_011 | metagenome-assembled genome bin MHCFR04200
GAGTGCAGCGCTCATGCGCCTTGCATCTGGCGTTTTTTGGCGAATATCTCAGCATTTTTGACTTCTCAGATACACCCTAGCACTCATAGTTTACGAGTGCTAATATACACCGTTTTGGCCTGAAAATCAAGAGGGAAGGGGCTTCCTTCATAAAAAGTTTAAAAATCCCCCTTTCCAGCCGGGGCGCTGTGAGGTACAATAGGGGGCAGGCAGACCATCCAGGTCGTATAGATGGGAGGATAAAAAGATGAAGATCGAGACGTTGAACCCCTGCGGCAGCCGGCTGACGGTCTATCTGCGGGATGCAGAGCAGGCCATGCCCCTGTTCCAGACCCGGCCTTTGGTGCTGGTGATCCCGGGCGGCGGCTATGAACACGTCAGCCCCCGGGAAGGGGACCCGGTGGCTCTCCGCTTTTTGGCAGCGGGCTACCATGCGGCGGTGCTGCATTACAGCGTGGGCGAACAGGCCCGGGATTACCGCCCCCTGGCCCAGGTGAACGGGGCGCTGGCCGCCCTGCGGGCCCATGCGGCCGAGTGGGGCATCTGTCCGGACAAGATCGCGGTGTGCGGTTTTTCGGCAGGGGGGCACCTGGCGCTGTCCTCGGCTGTGCTGGACCTGCCCGACCCTGCGCTGCCGGCTGGCCAGCAGCGCCCCGACGCCCTGATTTTGGGTTATCCGGTGGTGAGCGCCGGTCCCTGCGCCCATCGGGGCAGCTTCGTGCAGCTCAGCGGCAGCCGGGATGAGGCCAGCCACCTGGCCTTTGGCCTGGAGGACAAGATCACCTCCCGCACGCCCCCGGTCTTTGTGTGGCATACCATGGACGACAGCACCGTGCCGGTGGAGAACACCCTGCTGCTGGTGTCCGCCCTGCGCAAGGCCCAGGTGCCCTGTGAAGCGCATCTGTTCCCTCACGGTGTCCACGGTCTGAGCGTCTGCACCGCCGAGGTCAACACCCCGCTGCCCCATGCGGCCCACTGGTTTGCGCTGGCCTGCGAGTGGCTGGGGGAGACCCTGGACTTCCACCCGTAAGGGAAAGGCGACTTTTTCGTAAATACGATGAAAAGATTGTGGAAACCGATTGACACGGGCCACCTGTTTTTGTATACTATGGAGCGGAGGGCATCCGCTCTGTACGGCAAAGGAGAGCGAGAGATATGCCGTTCCGTGACGACCAGCCCAGGATATCGGTGAAGGGCCTGCTGCTGCAGGCTTTCCTGACCGGATGGGAGAAGTCGGGCAAGGCCATCCCCCAGGACGAATATCTGGACAGCTCGATCCGGGTGATCGAGAAACTGCAGGTGGAGCCTGAGACCCTCTATGCAGAGGAGGGACTGGGCCTTTTGGACGGGGACCATGTGGACCACCTGGAGGATCTGCTGCGCGCCGACGGCGCATGGCTGTACTATGGGGTGGAAGCCGAAAACTTCTTCCTGCTGCAATGGTATCCGGACCAGGCCTCGGCCCAGGCCAAGCTGGCCGACCTGGAGGCGCTGGGGGATGGGGTCCAGTATGTGGTGGATCTGACCCTGCGCCGCGAAAACCCTTCACAAGCGGAATATTTTGGGGATTCATCCCCGGTGCAGCTGCGTTCCTGACGGCGGCCCGGGGCCTATCTTAGGGAGGAAACCTATGATCCTGTCTGAAACAGAACACAGCTGCCTGCGGGGCATCCTGCAAGCCTACGAAAAGGACCCCCGTGTGCTGGAGATGGACAACTACATCCAGCACGGCAGTGTGACCACCTACCAGCATTGCTGGAACGTGGCCCGGGTGAGCTTCTGGATCAACCGGCGGTTCCACCTCGGCGCGGACGAGACTGCGCTGGCGGTGGGGGCGCTGCTGCACGATTTTTATCTCTACGACTGGCACTGTGCAGGCCGGTTCCAGCTGTGCAGCGGGTTGCGCAGCATCTTCAAGATGCACGGTTTCATCCACCCGCTGCTGGCCAGAGAGAACGCCGAGCGGTGCTTTTCCCTCAGCCCCAAGGTGCGCAATATCATCCGCAGCCATATGTGGCCCCTGACTTTGCTCCACGCGCCCCGGTGCCGGGAGGCGGCCATCGTCTGCATCGCCGACAAATACTGCGCGGTGCTGGAGGCGCTCTACCGCGACCGCCAGAAGGCCATCTGCGTGTGAGCCCCCTTTTATACCCATACAAAACAAAAGCCTGTGCCCTTTAAAAGGCACAGGCTTTTTTGTCTTTAAAGCTTGATGTATCCCGGGGGCTCGTCGGCGGCACAGCGCCGCTCCATCAGCCAGGTGTCCAGCCAGCGGCCGTGACAGTCCCGGGCGATCCGCTCCCGGCGGCCCACCACCCGGAACCCGCATTTGGCGTGCAGGCGCCGGCTGGCCTCGTTGTCCTGGAGGACGGTGGACTGCAGGGTCCAGTAGCCGGCGGCCTCGGCCTCGCGGCACAGGGCGGTCAGCAGGTGGTATCCGTAGCCGTGGCCGCGGTAGCGCTCCCCCACATAGATGCTCACCTCGGCCACCCCCCGGTAGCACCAGCGCATATTCACCCGGGACAGCACCGCCCACCCCGCGATGGCCCCGTCGGGGGCCAGGATCACCAGCCGGCACTCCCGGATGTGGGAGGCATCCCACGCCCGGTAAGGGGGACAGGCAGTCTGGAAGGTGGCGTGTTCGGTGGCGATGCCCTGGGTATAGATCTCGGCCACCTGGGGCCAGTCCTCTGGCCGCATGGGCCGGATCGTCATTTCCTGTTCCATGAAAATTCGTCCGTTCTTTCGTATCAGAAATCGATGGGAGCGCCCTGCAGCTCGGCCTCGGTGACATAGCCGGAGGCGATCACTTTGGCCCGCATGGCTGCGTAGAGCTCGGCATTGGTGGTTGAGGTATAGGGCTGCACAAACAGGACGCCGATGCCCAGCAGCAGGCTGCCCAGCAGGTTCCATCCCAGGAAGGACAGGTCCAGCACAAAGATGTTCCATTTTTCGCCGTCGGTCATCATGGTGCTGATCTCAAAGGCGCGGCTGGCGTCCATGCCGGGATTTTCAGCCAGCAGCCAGCCGACGAAACGGTACTGGTAGGACTTGACGATGCCGGGAACGATCAGCAGCAGGCTCCACAAGACGATCTTCAGGTTGAGAAGGAACATGACCCACACCGTGTTCCAATAGCCATAGGTAAAGCTGGAAAACAGCATGCCCAGCCGGGCGGGAGCGGTGCGGTTGAACAGCAGGTAGCGGTTTAGTCCCACCTGGATGGCCGGGCTGACCAGAATGGTCCAGCACAGCGCCGCAAAGAGGAACAGCAGGATGGCCAGGGTGCCCAGCGTGAAAAGATAGGGCAGCAGCAGGGAATAGGGAAAACCCTGATTGCTGGCCAGCTGGGCGGCTTCCTGGGGCAGGCTGGATGCGCTGTTCGAGCCGACGTTGTACCGCAGCTCGATGGTGCCGCACAGCAGGGAAGTGATGAGGCAGGCGAGAAAGACCTGCCAGTAGCTGCGGCTCAGCACATGTTTGGCGTTGGTCTTTAAAAGTTTGCGTGTCCACATAAAAAGGACCTCCTCCTTTGCAACCAAAATCAAAGGGCACAGCAACAGTATAGCAGATTTCGCCCCAAAGCACAATGCGACGGTTTTGTAAATGTTTTGACAAGGAGCCCTTTGGAGGGTACAATAGAAGAAACTGCGCCGCCGGCTGGCGGAGAGATGACAGGAAAGAAAGGTACTTCTTATGACGATCACAGGCAAGATCCAAAAGAGGCTTTGTGCCGGCGCGGCCCTGGCGATGCTGGCGGCAGCGCTGCTGATGCCTGCACAGGCAGCCGGCGCCCCCCATGTGACCCCTGACACCACGGTGGCCGAGATGCGGGCCAATGAGGGGATCATGGGTTCGGGGGTCAATACATGGGACAGGGGAGACCTGCTGCCCGAACAGCCCTGGATGTACGGCCACTGGACGCTGCGCCGGTTCATCGGACCCACGGTGGAGGACGGCGTGGCCGGGCTGAACCTCATCATCGACAACTATAATCAGGGGGTGCAGGTCACCTACCCGATCTATACCCCCGAGGAGATCGCGGCAGACCCCTCCCTGGCCGAGGTGGAGCTGTATTATTTCCCTGCCACCCAGCCCGGCGCCAAATATGCCCTGGTGCTGGCGGGCAATATGTTCGAGCGCACGTCGGTGGTCAAGGAAGCCTGCGGAGCGGTCAGCCAGCTGCACGAGATGGGCTATGGGGCCTTTATCCTGCGCTACCGCATCGGGCGCGACCTGAAAGACAACGCCAACTACAAGGACCTGGTGCGGGCGGTGCAGTTCATCACCGAGAACGCCGAGAAGTTTGAGGTCCAGGCCGAGGACTATGCCCTGGTGGGCCACTCGGCAGGGGGGCAGCTGTGCGCCATCTTCGGCACCGACCGGATGGGGTACAGCAATTACGGCCTGCCCAAGCCCGGGGCGCTGCTGCTGGCCTACCCCATCATCAATTATATGTACAGCAAACCCGCCTTCTTTTACCTCTACGACGGGGCGGAGCCGGGGGACCACCTGGCGCCGGGGGACTACTATTACAACATCGAGGTGGCGGCGGAAGTGAGTTCCGATTTCCCGCCCACCTTCCAATGGTACGGCCGGAATGACAATACCCTGAAGGGGATCTTCTTCCCCCTGCAGAGCCCCGCGCTGGACCGGGCCCTGGAAGCCCATGGCGTCATGCACCAGATGCTGGTGTTTGACAATGCGCCCCACGGCAGCGCCACCGGCACCGGCACCGACGCGGAGGGCTGGCTGTACCAGGCAGCCGCCTTCTGGGAACAGGCGGTGGCTGCACGGCACGCAGGCGGGTAAGACAGAGCGGTGACCCATCCCAAAAGAGAGGTGATTTTATGCCCCGAGATCTCAATGAAACTTTCCGCAGCCTGAATGAGGGCCTGCCCGGCGATATCGCCAGACTCAAGGCCGCAGGGTATTTTGCCGAGGCCATCGCCCGGATCGACGAACGGCTGGCCGAGGACTGGTCCGCCACCCAGAACGGCCCGGGCCTGGCCGCCAACCCCACCCCCCGCGGGCCGGACGGCCAGCGGGAAGCGATGACAGCGCAGCGGGAGATCATGCGCCGTCTGCCCCTGGAGTACCCTTACGACCAACAGCAGGCCGTGGCCAAAATGCAGGCCAGGGTGCCGGATTTCACTCTGGAGGAGCTGCAGGCCCTGGAGCGGGCCGGCCGGGTGGACTGGCGCTTTGTGGAAGGGGAAAAGCACTACCTGGACCGGTTCGATGAGACGCTGCTGGACACCGACCCCAGCTTTGCGGCCCGGCAGGCATCGCCCCCGCCCCGGGACGGCCAGGCTCTGGCCCGCCGCAGGGCGGTGCACCAAAAGATGAAGCAGCGGGGGTCTGCCCGTGCGCGCATCACCCTGGCCACAGGAGTGGGGATGTCGGACCAGGCCTTTGCCCGGGCGCTGGCCAGGGCCAAAGCCGAGGGCCGGGACAGCGTCCATGTGCGGGCCTGGCTGCCCCTGCCGGCAGCCTGCCGGGCCCAGAGCGACATCCGGCTGGAGGAATGGTCGGTGCAGCCCACCCTCATTGCCCTGGCCGACGTGCCCCAGCGCACCGCCTATTGGGAGGCCGACCTGACCGAGAACCGCTTCTTTACGGCGCGGTACAGCTACATCAGCACCGCCCGCTACATCGAGCCGATGGACGCGGTGCCCGACAGCACCCAGCCCAGCTTTGACACCGCCGAGGAGCCGCCCCACATCGTGTTCACCCCCTTTCTGCGGGCGCTGGCGGCCCAGCTGACCCAGGGGGTCACCAGCCCGGTGGAAAAGGCCCGGCGTTTCTATGACTACATCACCCTGAACGTCCGCTACCATTACCAGCCCTCCTACTTTGTGCTGGAGGACATCCCCACCTGCTGCGCCGCCGACCGCCGGGGAGACTGCGGCGTGATGGCCCTGACCTTCATCACCCTCTGCCGCATCGCGGGCATCCCCGCCAAATGGCAGAGCGGCCTGGCGGTGGGGCCGGGCAAGTGCGGCTGCCATGACTGGGCCAAGTTCTACATCGAGCCCTGGGGCTGGATGTACGCCGACTGCTCGTATGGAGCCTCGATGGCCCGGGCAGGGGAGGAGGAGCTGCGCCGCCACTACTTTGGCAGCCTGGACCCCGGCCGGATGGTGGCCAACCGGGCCTTTGGCGCGCCTTTCGATCCGCCCATGTACGGTTTCCGGGCGGACCCCTACGACAACCAGACCGGCGAGGTGGAGGCCGACGGCGTGGGCCTGTACGGGGACCAGGTGGTCAGCACCAAAGAGACCCTGTGCTACGAAGAATTGGATTGACCAGGAAAGGTATATGATGGAAATGAGCATTGTACTCTGCCTGCTGCTCGTGGTGGGCGATATCCTGCTGGTGGTGGTGCTGCTGCGCAGCCGCCGCCCCGATGACAACGCCCGGGAGGAGATGGAACACTGGCTGTCCGAACAGCTGGCCGCCCAGGCTGCCGACTTTGACCGAAGACTGCGGGCCAGCCAGGCTGCCCTGGCCGACCAGAACTATGCGGCCATCCGGGGGGTCAAGGACGCGGTGGAGGGCATGGCCCGCCAGATGACCGACAGCCAGGGGGTCCAGCAGAAAAACCTGGAGGGCCGGGTCCAGAGCATGGAGCGCACCCTGGAGAGCCGCCTGCGCACCCTGGAACTGTCCAACAGCCAGAAGCTGGAGGATATGCGCCGCACCATGACCGAGGGGATGGACGCCGTCCGGGCGGAGAGTGCCAGGAAGCTGGAGGAGATCCGCCATACGGTGGACGAGCAGCTCCAGGATTCCCTGCAAAAACGGGTCAGCGAGAGCTTCCGGACAGTCAGCGACCAGCTGGAGCAGGTGTACAAGGGCCTGGGTGAGATGCAGACCCTGGCCGCCGATGTGGGCGGCCTCAAACAGATGCTGTCGGGGGTCAAGACCCGGGGCATCCTGGGTGAGATCCAGCTGGGCGCCATCCTGGAGGAGATCCTGGCCCCCGAACAGTATGCCACCAATGTGGCCACCATCCCCGAATCGGCCAACCGGGTGGAATTTGCGGTGCGGCTGCCCGGGGCCGACGGCCAGAACATCTGGCTGCCCATCGACTCCAAGTTCCCGGGGGACACCTACGCCCACCTGCAGGACGCCTATGCCTCGGGGGACGCCCAGGCCGTGGAAGCGGCCCGCCGCGCCCTGGAGCAGGTGGTCCGCGCCGAGGCCAAAGACATCCGCACCAAATATGTGGAGCCCCCCTATACCACCAACTTCGGCATCCTGTTTCTGCCCTTTGAGGGGTTGTATGCCGAAGTGGTCAACTTAGGCATGGTGGAAAAGCTCCAGCGCGACTACCAGGTCAATGTGGCGGGCCCCAGCACCATGGCCGCCCTGCTGAACAGCCTGCAGATGGGCTTTAAGACGCTGGCCATCCAAAAGCGCTCCAACGAGGTGTGGCAGGTGCTGGGCGCGGTCAAGACCGAGTTTGAGAAGTTCGACAAGGGGCTGTCCCGCCTGCAGGACCGGCTGCGTCAGTCCGACCGGGAACTGGATGACCTGATCGGCACCCGCACCCGGGCCATCAACCGCAAACTGCGTTCGGTGCAGTCTCTGGACGACGCCAGCGCCGCCGCCCTGCTGGAGCTGGACGCGGCCCCCGGCCAGCCGCCCCGGGCCAGCCTGACCGGCGGGGAAGAATGAGCGGATTTTTTATCCCGTGAGCGGTTTTGGCATTGCTTTTTCCCTATGAATATGGTATGATAACAGCCGCGAAGGAACCAGGGTGCCGCCGCAGGCCCGGTCACGGCCACCCCGGCCCGGCGCCCTTTGCAGTAAAATGGAAATGATAAGAAAAAATGGTAAGGAAAGGACGACCCGCCATGAACGTATACAAGACCCATGTCACCGATTCTGTGTTGGGCATCAGCATCAACGACACCACCCTGGATCTGTTTGAGAGCCAGTACCCGGTGCCCACCGGCGTCAGCTACAACTCCTACCTGATCCGCGACAGCAAGACCGCCGTACTGGATACGGTGGACGCCCGCGCCACCGACGCCTGGCTGGAGGCGCTGGAGGCGGAACTGGACGGCGCCGCCCCCGATTATTTGATCGTCTCCCATGTGGAGCCGGATCACTCGGCCAATGTGGCCCGCCTGGCCGCCAAGTATCCCGCCATGCAGGTGGTGGGCAACGCCAAGACCTTTGCCTATCTGGAGAACTTCTTCCCCGGCGCCATCGCTGCCGGCCGCAAGGTGATGGTAAAGGACGGCGATACCCTGGAGCTGGGCAGCCACACCCTGCACTTTGTGTTTGCGCCCATGGTCCACTGGCCCGAAGTGATGGTCAGCTATGAGTCCAGCGAGAAGATCCTCTTCTCGGCCGACGGCTTTGGCCGGTTCGGCGTGGTGGCCGACGGCGACAGCTTTGACAACTGGGTGGAGGATTCCCGCCGCTACTTCCTGAACATCGTGGGCAAGTACGGCCCCCAGGTGCAGGCCCTGCTGAAGAAGGCCGCCGCCCTGGACATCGCGCAGATCTGCCCCCTGCACGGCCCCGTGCTGAAGGGAGACCTGACCGGCTATCTGCACCTGTACGATACATGGTCCAGCTACAAGCCCGAGGCGCCCGCCGAGATCCTGGTGGCGTCGGCTTCCATCCACGGCCACACCCTGGCCGCCGCCCGTACCATGGCTGAAAAGCTGCGTGCCGCCGGGGCCAAGGTCACCGAGATCGACCTGTGCCGCACCGATGTGTCCTATGCGGTGGCTGAGGCGTTCCGCTGCGGCAAGATGGTGCTGGCCTGCGCTACCTACGACGGATTCCTGTTCCCCCCGATGGAGACCTTCCTGACCCACCTCAAGACCAAGAACTTCCAGAACCGCATTGCGGGCCTGATGGAGAACGGCATGTGGGCTCCCATGGCCGCCAAGCTGATGACCGCATCCCTCACCGGCATGAAGGGGATCACCCTGTGCGAGCACATCGTCAGCATCCACGGCGCGGTCAAGGCTTCCACCGAAGCCCAGATGGACGCCCTGGCCAGCGAGATCATGGCCCGCTGCGCCGCAGCCGACTGAATATAAAAAACGCCCCGGCAGCGATGCCGGGGTATTTTTGTTTTCAATTCAGGTCGTCCAGGATGTCGGGCCAGAGGGCCTGTTCCTGCCGCAGGGCATCGAACCAGCAGTCCAGATAGATCTTGTGGGCGGCCGGGATGATGGTGCGGCGCAGCAGGTACTGCTCTTCGGTCAGGTCGCTGTCTGTGGGGCGCGGGGCGGCATCCAGGCCGAACACCTGGCCAATGGCAGACTCCAACTCGGCGCAGAAGGTGTTGTAGGCCCTCTCCGCCGTACTGATCTCCTGCTGGATGGCAAAAAGCATCTGGATGTTCTCCATCGACAGCACGTTTTTGACCGCCACGATGTACATGAGGTAAGCGATCTGGTCCCGCATATACTTTTTGCGCACCGGGTGGGTGATAAGGCCCTTTTTGACGTAGTTGCTGACCATCGAGCCGGTCAGCTCCATCCCCGCAAAGGTGCGGAAATGGCTGTTCACATATTGGACGGTCTGGTCCAGATACAGCCCCATGGTCGGCAGCTGGTCATACCGGGGCAGGGCAAAACCCGCGGCAGAAGCCGCAACACGGCGTTTCGTTTCAGCATTCATGATTTCAGTATACAGCAAAACGTTGAAATGTCAACAGAAAACGAAAATAAAAACTTGTGTTAAGATTTTTTGATTGTGTTGACAAGTTATTGAAAACCTGATATGATGAAATCAAATCAAGCTACGGTTGGCTCTGCCGGCTGCAGAATGGAGAGATGTATGTATGAAACGGAAGATCGTGGTGGATTCCTCATCGAATCTGAGCCGGATGCAGGGGATCGACTTTGCCTGTGTGCCCCTGAAGATCATTACCGATGAGCAGGAGTATGTGGATGCTCCTGAGACGGATGCTTTTGCCATGGCCCATGCCTTGCGCAGCTACAAGGGCAAAAGTTCGACCTCCTGCCCCAATGTGGGGGACTTTCTGGCCGCCTATGAGGGGGCGGACGAGATCTTTGTGGTGACCATCACCGGCACCCTGTCGGGCTGCAACAACGCAGCCCGCATGGCCGCCGAAGAATATCAGGACAATCACCCCGGGGCCCGCGTCTTTGTGCTGGACAGCCTGTCCACCGGGCCGGAGATGTGCCTGCTGGCCCGGCGGATGGCGGCCCTGGCGGCCACAGATGCCACCTTTGATGAGATCTGCCAGGACGCGGAGGCATACAGCCAGCATACCCACCTGCTGTTCAGCCTGGAGTCCCTCAACAATCTCGCCCGCAACGGCCGCGTCAAGCTGACCGCCGCCGTGGTGGCCCGGGCGCTGGGGATCCGGGTGCTGGGCCAGGCCAGCCCCCAGGGCGAACTGGACCTGATCTGCAAGACCCGCGGCGAGCACGGCGTGCTGGAGCGGATCATCCTGGAGATGAAGGCCAAAGGCTATGCCGGCGGCCCGGTGCAGATCGCCCATTGCGACAACGAGAATGCCGCCCGCCGCCTCAAGCTGATGATCGAGGCGGTGTGGCAGAACGCCAGGGCCGAGATCGTCCCCTGCGGAGCGCTGTGCAGCTTCTATGCGGAGCTGGGCGGCCTGCTGGTGGGCTATGAGGACGCGAAAGCGCCTGCGCTGCCCGTAAAAGAATAAGAGACCCCGGCCGGCCCGCCTGTGTGTACAGACGGGCCGGTTTTGTCTCTTTTTGGGGAGGGCGGCTTGCAAAAAGCGCACAGGGGCGGTATACTGTCGGAAAAGGAAAGCGTCCCGGGGCCGACCGGCAGGCCCCGCAAGGGAAGGAGAAGCTATGTTCAGACTGCCCATTGTCAAATTCTTCAGCCGTTTTGTCAATAAGATCACCATTACCTTTCTGCTCATCCTCATCGAACTGGTGTGGCTGGCCTCCCTCTATCTGCGCCTGACCGAGTACGCGGCCTGGCTGAATGGCGTCATGACTTCGCTCAGCGTGCTGATCATCCTGTTCCTGGTGCGCAAAGATGAAAATCCCGCCTACACCATCGCCTGGATGGCCCTGATCGGCATTACGCCGGTGTTTGGCGGTCTGATGTACCTGTTCTGGGGCAACAAGCGCCCCTCCCGCCGGATGCGCCGCCGGATGGCCGCTGTGGACCGCCGCCACCGCGGGCTGGTGGCCCAGCACCCGGACCAGGTGGCGGACCTGCCCTCCCGCACCCGCCAGCTGAGCAGCTATATTGCAAAGTACGGCCCCTGGCCTGCCTGGCAGAACACCTCGGTGCAGTATTATTCCAGCGGCGAGGAGATGTTCCCCCACCTGCTGGAGGATCTGCGCAAGGCCCAGCGGTTCATTTTCCTGGAGACATTCATCATCCGCCCCGGCAAGATGTGGAACGCGGTGGAGGATATCCTGCGGGAAAAGGCCGCCGCCGGTGTGGATGTGCGGGTGATCTATGACGATATGGGCTGTCTGACCACCGTACCCTCGGGCTTTGTGGTCCGGCTGGAACGGGCCCACATCCGCTGCATCCCCTTTAACCCGGTGGTGCCTCTGGTGTCGCTGGTGATGAACCACCGGGACCACCGCAAGATCGTTTCCATCGACGGCAACGTGGCCTACAACGGGGGGACCAACTTTGCGGATGAGTATATCAACGCAGAGGAACGGTTCGGCTACTGGAAGGACGCCGCCGTCCGGCTGGAAGGCCACGCGGTGTGGAATTTCACGGTCATGTTCCTGAATTTCTGGAACGCTTTCCGCCCCATGGAGGAGGATTACAGCCCCTTCCGCCCCACCTGCACCGCGCCCACCGACGGGGTGGTGCAGCCCTATGCCGACAGCCCTCTGGATGAGGAGCGTCTGGCCGAGAGCGTCTACCGGGATATCATCGACCAGGCCCAGCGGTATGTCTATATCTTTACGCCCTATCTGGCCATCGGCGAGGATCTGCTCAACTCCCTCAAGCTGGCGGCCAAGCGGGGAGTGGATGTCCGGCTGGTGCTGCCCGGCATCCCGGACAAGCCCATCGTGTTCCGGCTGAGCCGTTCCTACTACCTGCCCCTGCTGCGGGCGGGAGTGAAGATCTACGAGTTCACCCCGGGGTTCATCCACTCCAAGTGCTATGTCAGCGATGACCACATCGCCACCGTGGGCAGCATCAATATGGATTACCGCAGTCTTTACCTCCACTTTGAATGCGGCACCCTGCTGATGGGGGGCAGCCAGGTGGCGGCGGTGCGCGCCGACGCCGAAAAGGCCTTTGCCCAGAGCCATCGCATCTCCATCGACGACTGCCGCACCAGCCTGCTGGGCACCCTGCTGGACGACGTGCTGCGCCTGGTCAGCCCCCTGCTGTGATACGAGTTTTCAACACGGCGTTGAGAAGCGCTTTACGGCGCTTGAGCGTGTCGAAAAACGACACGCTCCAGGGGGAACCCATTTCTGCGCGCAGCCGCGCGTCAGAAATTCCTTCCCCCTGGTGGTTGCGGTTCCCTGCTTTTGCTGCGCCCGTCGCAGCGGGCTTGCAAAAGGCAGACCGCTGCCCCTGCTCCGCTTCGGCTGTTTCGTCCGCAGGACGCGCCTCAGCTTCGCAGTCCCTGGGGACAAAATTTAGCGCTGAACCGCGCACTCGCCGCAAGGCGGCTCGCACACTCTCAGCGCCAAATTTCCCTGTATGTGTCCCGTCCATCCGCACATGTCGGCTGGACGGGACTTTTTGATTATCTGCGCTTTTCTGTGCGCATAAAACCGGTCCGGGGCGGGCATACTGGCCCAAAAGCCCCCGCAGGGGCATACAAAGGAGCGAGAAGATGAGAGCAAGACAGTATCTGGCGGCCCTGGCCGCGGCGGTGATGCTGGCCGGATGCGGCCAGACCGGGACGAGCAGTTCGAGCGGAGCCTCATCGGGACAGCAGGCCCTGCGCACCGGCCTGGCCGTCCAGAGCAAGGCCGAGGATGGGGAGATGCACACGGTGGCCGCCGCCGTATGGCTGGACAAGGAGGGCCGCATCCAGCGGGCGGTGGTGGACGAGTTCGAAGGGCAGCTGGCCTCGGGAGAGGACGGCAAAAACACCTGGCCGGAGGACCTGCGCACCAAGCGCCAGAAAGGCGCGGACTATCCGCTGGACAAGGTCTCCTCCATCGGCAGGAGCTGGGCCCAGCAGGCGGACGCCTTTGCCGAACACCTGAAGGGGATGACTGCCAGCCAGGTCCGGGCGGTGCAGACCGATGAGGACGGCTATGCCCGGGACCCCGACCTTTTGGCGGGCTGTACCATCAAGATCGACGATTACCGGGAGGCTGTGGCAGCCGCCTGCGCGGACGCCATGGCCTGATGGCGTGCCCCTCGTGAAAATAGATAGATTTACAGCGGGGAACGCCGCGCGGATTGTCCAAAAATACGCTTGCAAATCAGGTCGATCTGCACTATAATGTCTCCGTTCAAAAACAGCGTCCTGCCCTGTTTGGGGCAGGGCGCTTTTGACGGCAAAAAAACGGGTGCACCCGCCTGTGGCGCGGGGCAAGGAGGATGCGTATGACCAAGGATATGACCCAGGGCCGGCCGCTGCAGCTGATTTTGCTGTTTGCGGTGCCTATGATGCTGGGCAGTTTGTTCCAGCAGTTTTACAATATGGCCGACACCATCATCGTGGGCCGCTTTGTGGGCGTGGAAGCCCTGGCGGCGGTGGGCAGCGTGGGCGGCCTGAGCTATCTGGTGCTGGGCTTTGTCAACGGCATTGCCTGCGGCTTTGCCATCCCTCTGGCCCGGTGCTTCGGCGCCAAGGACGGGGAGGGAATGCGCCGCTACACCGCCAATTCGGTGTGGCTCTCCATCCTGTTTGCGGCGGTGCTGACGGTGGTGACGGTGGCCCTCACCCGGCCCATCCTGGTGCTGACCAACACCCCCGCCGATATCATCGACATGGCCGACGCCTACATCCGCACCATTTTTGCCGGCATCCCCTTCACTCTGCTCTATAATGTCACCAGCGCCTTTATGCGGGCGCTGGGGGACAGCCGCCGGCCCCTCTATTTCCTGATCGTGGCCAGCGTGCTGAACGTCTTTTTGGATATCTTCTTCATCCTGGCCTTTGACGCTGGGGTGTTTGGGGCGGCGCTGGCCACCGTCATCAGCCAGGCCATTGCGGGTGTATGGAGCCTGGCTTATATGGTCCGCAACTTCCGTATGCTGGGCTGGTCCAAGGAGGAGGGCCGCCTCAGCCGGTCCCACTGCGCCGAGCTGTGCCGGATGGGCCTGCCCATGGGCCTGCAGTGCAGCGTCACGGCGGTGGGCAGCATCGTGCTGCAGGCTGCGGTCAACGGGCTGGGCAGCGCCGCGGTGGCTGCCATGACCGCAGGCTCCAAGGCGGGCCAGATCCTGTCGGTGCCCCTGGAGAGCATCGGCACCGCCATGACCACCTACACCGGTCAGAACCTGGGCGCAGGCAGCCTGCCCCGGGTGCGCCAGGGCGTGCGGACGGCGCTGGGCATCGGGTGCGTGTACAGCGTGGCCTCCTTTGTGATCCTCCACTTTGTGGATACCCTGCTCATCGGGATGTTCCTGGATACCAGCCAGGACGCGGGCGGCGTCATCATGGCCAACGCCCGGGAGTTCCTGTTCTGGAACAGCGTATTTTACATCCCTCTGGCGGTGCTGATCGTCTACCGCTACTCCATCCAGGGCCTGGGTTATTCGGGCCTGGCCATGTTTGCCGGCGTGGCGGAGATGTTCGCCCGGGCCATGGTGGGCTTTGCCATGGTGCCGGTCTTTGGCTATTGGGCCGGGTGCATCGCCAGCCCGGTGGCCTGGCTGTTCGCCTGTGCTTTCCTGCTGCCCGCCTACCATTTTGTGATGGCCCGGCTGGAGCATCCCGCTGCCGCCGGCACGGTGCGGCTGCGCAAAGCTTGACCCTGTGATCCAGACGGCCCCCTTCCGGTCTGCGGCGCTATGCCGCCTGCCCGGGAGGGGGCTTTTTTGCGCCGGTGCAGGCCATTTACAAAAGCAGTCCGAAAGGGTATACTTAGGGTGTATCTGAAAACTCCTCCACGCTGATCTATTCTACCAAAAAGCACCATCTGCTGCGTTGCATTCGCTTGCATTCCATCGTCAGGAGTGCGGCGCTCATGCGCCTTGCAGCTGGCACTTTTTGGCGAATATCTCAGCATGTTTGACTTCTCAGATACACCCTAGAATGTATCTGCAAACGTCCCGGCCCCTGCCCAAGCGCCGTTTTCGGCCTGCGGCAGAGGCGGCCGAAGGGGCGTATCCGGGGTCGCCCGGATCTTGCGAGAAGGGAGGGCCCGCCTGTGGAGCAGCAGGAGCTGGAGCAGCTGGAAGGCACCGTAGAGGACATTATTTTTGAAAACAGTGACAGCGGCTATACCGTGTTCGAGCTGTCGGGGGGCGGTACCTTGACGGTGGTCTGCGGTACGGTGGGGGAGCTGCACCCGGGCCAGGCCGTGGTCTGCCGGGGCCGCTATGAGAACCACGCCACCTATGGCCGCCAGTTCCATGCGGTGGAATGCATGACCGATATGCCCAAGGATCTGGATGCCGTGTATGCCTTCCTGGCCAGCCGGTCCCTGCCCTATGTGGGCCCCGCCACCGCCCAGAAGATCATCGAAAAATTCGGGGCTGCGTCCCTGGATGTCATCGCCAACCAGCCCGCCCGCCTGACCGAGATCAAGGGGATCTCGGCGGACAAGGCCGACCGCATCCAGCAGGAGTTCAAACGGATGTTCGGGATGCGGGAACTGATCGCCTACCTGGCCCAGTTCGAGATCGGGCCCCGGCGGGCCATGGAGGTGTTCCGCACCTTTGGGCCGGGCGCAGCCCAGGCCATCGCGGCCAATCCCTACCTGCTGTGCGGCGAGCCTTTGCAGCTGGATTTCCGCCATGCGGACAGCATCGCCCAGTATTACCAGATGGAAGGGGACTGCCCCCAGCGGCTGGAGGCGGCTTTGCTGCGCACCCTGCGCCACAATGCCGGCAACGGCCATACCTGCCTGCCCCGGGAGCGTCTGGTGGCCACCGCATCGGCCTTCATCCATCAGCCCGCCGATAAGCTGACCGATGCGTTGGAGCGATGCCTGGCCGGCGGTGAACTGGATTCCCGCAGCCTGGGCGGCGCGGAGTACATCTATCTGCCCGATCTGCTGGCTGCCGAGGAAGCCATCGCCGCCCGGCTGGCGGCCCTGGCGGGGCGGGAGCGGCAGGCCGCGCTCCACCTGGACCGGGATATCCAGACCCTGGAGTTGAGCCAGGGGTTTGCCTATGCCCCTGAGCAGCGGGAGGCCATCCGCCAGGCGGTGACCGAGAACTGCCTGGTGCTCACCGGCGGTCCCGGCACCGGCAAGACCACCACCGTCAAGGCCATCCTGAACCTGCTGGAGAGCCGGGCCGAACGGGTGGCTCTGTGCGCCCCCACCGGCCGGGCTGCCAAACGACTGTCTGAGCTGACCGGGCGGAAGGCTTCCACCATCCACCGGCTGCTGGAAGTGGATTACAGCGGCGGCATAGTCACCTTCATCCACAACGAAAAGAACCTGCTCAAGTGCGACGTGGTGATCCTGGATGAGATGAGTATGGTGGATGTGCAGCTGTTCCAGAGCCTGCTGGCTGCCCTGCGGCCCGCCTGCCGGATCATCATGGTGGGGGATGCCGACCAGCTGCCCAGCGTAGGCCCCGGCAACATCCTCAGTGAAGTGATCCGCTCGGGGGCGGTGCCCACCGTCCGGCTGGAGCACATCTTCCGCCAGGCCAGGCGCAGCCTGATCGTGGAGAACGCCCACAACATCGTCAGCGGCCGCCCTCTGCAGAAGGGGGGCAGGGAGGACGATTTCTTTTTCCTGGAGGCGGACGGGGAAGCCTGCCAGAAATTGGTGTGCGACCTGGTGGCGGTCCGGCTGCCCCGCAGCTACGGGCTGGACCCGGTGCGGGATATCCAGGTGCTGTGCCCCACCAAGATGGGGCCCTGCGGCACCCAGGCGCTGAACCCTCTGCTGCAGGACCTGCTCAACCCGCCGGCCAGGGACAAAGCCCAGCTGCAAAGCGCCTCCCGGGTGTTCCGGGTGGGGGACAAGGTGATGCAGGTGCGCAACAATTATGAGATCATCTGGCGCCGGGACGGCGGCGAACAGGGGGTAGGAGCCTACAACGGCGACATTGGCATTGTGGAGTCCATCGACACCCGCAGCCGCTCGATGGTGGTGCATATGGACGACCGGCGGCTGGTCTATCCCGCCGAGAACCTGAACGAGCTGGAACCCGCCTACGCCATCACGGTGCACAAGAGCCAGGGCAGCGAGTTTGCGGCGGTGGTGCTGCCTGCGGCAGGGGTGCCGCCCCGGCTGTGCTACCGCAACCTGTTTTACACCGGGGTCACCCGGGCCCGCCGGCTGTGCGTGGTGGCGGGCCGCCGGGACACGGTGGCCGCCATGATGGCCAATGTCCGCCAAAACCTGCGGTACAGCGGTCTGGCGGCCCTGCTGCAGCAGCGCCTGGCCCCAAAAGGCCCGTGAAGGCCGGCGGCTTTTCCGCTGTACTTTTCGGGCGGGATATGGTATACTGAAAACTGGATTTTTGCGGCCCCGCAGGGCCTTTGTATCATAGAGGACAGCCGGGGCCTGCCGCCTGCGGCGAGAAAGGATGCAGCATTATGGCACAGAACGATATCGGGATTGATCTGGGCACGACCACCATCATCATCGCGCAGGAGGGCAAGGGCGTGGTGCTCAACCAGCCCAGCGTGGTGGCGGTGGATACCCGCAAAAAGACGGTGCTGGAGGTAGGGGACAAGGCCCTGGCCATGGTGGGCCGCACGCCCAACTACATTTCGGCCACCTTCCCGCTGAAGGACGGGGTCATCAGCGACCACACCATGACACGGGAGCTGATCTGCCGCTTTGTCAATGAGGTGTACAGCTCCCACATGGTCAAGCCCCGCGTGGCGGTGTGCGTGCCGGCGGCCATTACCGGCATCGAGAGCGACGCGGTGGTGGAAGCCGTGGTGGCGGCGGGCGCCCGTCAGGTCTACCTGATCGACGAGCCCATCGCGGCAGCCCTGGGTTCGGGGCTGGATATCACCGTCCCCGACGGCCGGATGATCATTGACATCGGCGGCGGCACCACCGATATCGCGGTCCTCAGCCTGGGCGGCAAGGTCAAGGCCACCAGCGTGCGGGTGGCGGGCAACCACTACGACGACGAGATCCTCAAGCATGTGCGGGCCAAGTTCAACATCGCCATCGGCCAGCGCACCGCCGAGGAACTGAAAAAGCGGGTGGCCTGCTGCCCCCAGAAGACCGACTTTGACGAGACGATGGAGATCAAGGGCCGCAGCCTGCTGACCGGGCTGCCGGTGCGGGTCAATGTGTCCACCAGCGACCTGTATGAGCCGGTCATGATGCTCAGTGAGCAGATCGGCACCGCGGCCCACCAGGTGCTGGAAAAGACGCCCCCCGAGCTGGCCGGCGACATTTACAAGAACGGCGTTATGCTGACGGGCGGCGGCGCGCAGCTGCACGGCCTGCCCGAGTACCTCAGCCAGGAGCTGAAGGTGGATGTGTACGTTTCCCCTGATCCGGTCAACTGCGTGGCCCTGGGCACCGCCATGAGCCTTTCGATGGGCGACAAGCTGGAGGTTGGCTTTACCGACGCGACCCCGCGGATCGGCCGCCGGTGAGAAAAGGCTGTTGAAATCCGCCAAAAAACCGGGTATAATGGGAAATAAATAAGATGACCGGCCCAATTTGGGCTGCAACAGGAGGATGAACATGGATACCAATACGATCATGATCTTGGTGATTCTGGCAGCGCTGCTCATTGCCTTTGTGGTGCTGCGCGGCCGCGGCAGCTCCAAAGCCCGCTCCGATTTTTCCGCCCCCACCGCCCCGCTGCCCGAGTCGATGCCCGCAGCCCCGGCTGCGCCGGCTGCTCCCGCCGCGGCGTCCGCGCCCCAGGTGGAGGCCGGCATCCCTCCTGAAGTGGTGGCAGCCATCACAGCGGCCATCTATGCCATGGGCAGCGGCCGGTATGTGCTGAAAGCTGTCCGCCGCGCCGACCGCTCGGTGTGGGCCCAGGCGGGCGCCGCCGACGTCACCGCACCTTTCTGAGAGTGCCTGTGAGGAAGGATCTGTCATGAAAACAAAAAAGAAACTTGTGTCTGTTGTGCTGGCGGCAGCCATTGCGGCGGCTGCTTCCGTGCCGGCCTGGGCTACCGAGAGCTTCGATCTTTCGGTGTTCCAGGGGATCGAAGGCATCACGGCGGAGCAGCAGAGCGTAAAGGTGGATGACACCATGGTGTCAGGCGCCATCGTGTGGCCGACTTCCTATTTACAGACGGCCAACGACGAGCAGCCGGTGGGAACGGTCAGGGTGTATCCCATGGTGGAATCGCTGCAGGACGGGGACTATATGGCGTTTATCTTCTGCTGCTATCCGGAAGAAGGGACCAGTCCGCTCTTTTATGAGGCGGAGCTGGACATCGCCGGTGTGACCCATACGCTGGAGACGGCCCCCAGTATGATGGACCTGGCGCTCAGTGAGGGAGCGCGCAGTTCCGTCACTTCCCCTCTGACCCGGGACAGCCTGACCATGCTCCAAAGCCTGGCAGAGCATCGGGACGAGGAGATCCACGGCCGGCTGAGAGGTATGCCGGATATCCGGCAGATGTATACCACCGGCAGCAAAGAGGATGTCGTGATGGAATTTGTCCTGACCCAGGAGGATAAGGATACCCTCATCGATTTCTACAACCGCTTCGGGATGGCCGGCGGCTTGCGGGAGGACAATCTGCGGGTGATTTTTGGCGAAGAATAAACCGTAACAGTTGGACCGCTATGGCCCGACCTCCGGTACAGGAGGCCGGGTTTAGCGTGTCGCAAAAGCGCCACGCTTTAGGGGGAACCCATTTCTGCCCGCATTCGCGGGTCAGAAATCCTTTCCCCCTAATATCCCCCTTTTGGACAAAATTTGACGCTGAATCGCGCACTCGCCCTGGCGGGCTCGCACACTCTCAGTGTCAAATTTCCCTGTAGGTGTCCCGACCGTACGCACATGTCGTCCGGTCGAGACTTTTTGGCAGTCTGGGCCCGACCTCCGGTACAGGAGGCCGGGCTTTTTTGCGGGGCCAGTTGCCCGCCTTTACTTTAAATAGAGGCCGGTTTGTGGTATACTGTAAAAAGATTTTGTAGGACAGGAGAAGCACATGGCAAAGGATATACAGACCGAATTTTGTACTTTGCGGGATACATTCATAGAAAAGCAGTTCGGCCGGCTGAATGAGATGCAGCGGCAGGCCGTTTTTACCACCAGCGGACCCCTGCTGATTTTGGCAGGGGCGGGCAGCGGCAAGACCACCGTGCTGGTCAACCGGATCGCCAGCTTGATCCGGTTCGGCAGCGCCCACGGTTCGAACTGGACCCCCCGTCCCGCCACCGACGAGGATGTGCGGGCCCTGCGCACCGCCATCATGACCGGCACCGATGTGCCCCTGTGGCTGGACGAGATGCTGCGCAAGGACCCGCCCCGCAGCTGGAACATCATGGCCATCACCTTTACCAACAAGGCCGCCGGCGAGCTGAAAGCCCGCCTGCGCGCCATGCTGGGGGATGAAGAAGGGGATGAGGTGTTTGCCTCCACCTTCCACTCGGCCTGTGTGCGCATCCTGCGCCGCTATGCCGAGGAACTGGGCTGGCCCCGCAGCTTTACCATCTACGATACCGACGACGCCCAGCGGGTGATGAAGGCTCTGTATAAAGAGCAGGGCGTGGACGATAAGCTCCTGCCGGTCAAATCGGCCCTGGGGCAGATCGGTCGCTGGAAGGATCAGCTGATCGCCCCCGCCGATGCCGTCCGGGACAGCGCCGGCAAGACCAAGGCGGAGATCGCCGCCAGGCTGTACGGCCTGTACGAAAAGCGGCTGCGGGAGGCCGGCGCCTTCGACTTTGACGGGCTGATCTACTACACCGTCCGGCTGCTGCAGGAGCATCAGGAGGCCCGGGAGTACTACCAGAACCGCTACCGCTACCTTTTGGTGGACGAGTACCAGGACACCAGTGTGGCGCAGTTCCGCCTGGTCAGCCTGCTGACCGGCCCCGACCGCAACATCTGCGTGGTGGGCGACGACGACCAGAGCATCTACCGCTTCCGGGGCGCCACCATCGAGAATATCCTCAACTTTGAGCGGTATTACCCCGGGGCCAAGGTGATCCGGCTGGAACAGAACTACCGCTCCACATCCAACATCCTGGACGCGGCCAACTGCGTCATCCGCCACAACACCGAGCGCAAGGGCAAGACCCTTTGGACCAAGAACGCCGAGGGCGCCCCGGTGCACGTTTACCAGGCCGAGGATGAGCAGGATGAGGCCGCCCATATCGCCGAGGTGATCGGCCAGCATCTGCGCCAGGGCGGGCATCTGTCGGATCATGCCATCCTCTACCGGATGAACGCGCAGTCGGCCCCCATCGAAAACTACTTCACCCGTGCGGGCATCCCCCACAAGATCGTGGGAGGCCAGCGGTTCAACGACCGCAAGGAGGTCAAGGACATCCATTCGTATATGTCCATCGTGGCCAATCCCCGGGACGATGTGCGCCTGCGCCGGATCATCAACGAGCCGGCCCGGAAGATCGGTGCGTCCACCGTGGACACCATCGCGGAACTGGCCGCCCAGGAGGGCGTGGGGATGATGGATATCATCAGCCGGGCCGATGAATACGCCCGGCTCAGCCGTGCGGTGGCGCCCCTGCTCAAATTCTGGCAGATGTACCGCCAGCTGCAGGACGCCCTGGACACCTGTCCGCTGGACCTCTTTGCCCAGAAGCTGATCGACCTGACCGGCTACCGGGCCATGCTGGAACAGCAGGCCGCCCAGGGCCATGAGGACGCCCAGGACCGGCTGCAAAACCTGGGCCAGCTGGTGAACAACGTCAAAAACTACTGCGACACCCGGGGGGTGGATGCCAGCCTGGAGGGCTATCTGGAGGAGATCGCCCTGATCAGCGACATCGACAGCTACAACGCCGACGCCGACCAGGTGGTGCTGATGACCATTCACTCGGCCAAGGGCCTGGAGTTCCCCTATGTGTTCCTGGTGGGCATGGAGGAGGGGATCTTCCCCAGTGAGATGAGCCGTTATTCCGAGGAGGATCTGGAGGAGGAGCGCCGCCTGGCTTACGTGGGCATCACCCGGGCCAAGCAGGAACTGTATATTTCCCACAGCGCCACCCGGATGCTGTACGGCCGCACCTGCCGCAATGAGCCCAGCCGCTTTTTGAATGAGATCGAGCCGGAATACCTGGAGACCACCCGCAGCTCCGCTCTGGACCGTCCGATGCGCGCCGGCTGGGGGGGCGGTATGGGCGCTTCGGTGCCCGGCGGGGCCTCGGGCTATTCCGGGCCGTCGGGCTATGGCCGGGCTGCCTCGTCCGGCCGCACGGCCTACCTGGACCGGGAATACAACGCCGCCGGCCGGCGGACTGCCTTTCCGGGAGGCGCGGGCATCAGCCGCCCGGCCCCCGCGCCCCGTCCGGCCGCTCCGGCCAAGAGCTACCAGCCGGGGGATGTGGTGATGCACAAGGTGTTTGGCCGGGGTGTGGTCACCCGGGTCACCCCGGCGGCGGGGGACTTTATCGTGGAGATCCGTTTTGACAAGGTGGGCGTCAAAAAGACCATGGCCAACTACGCCCCCCTGACCAAAGTTTCGGAGGGATGAGGAATGATGACAGTTCGACTGATCGCATATACGCCCGACCCGGAGCGTGTGGTGGCCGCTGCGGCCAAACTCTGCTACTCCGACAGCCACATCCCCGACCTGCTGGAAGGGCTGGATGAAGAAAAGACCGCCCGCTTTCTGGATATGCTCAGCGACCTGGGCCACGCCAGCCCCATCGAGCACGCCAGCTTTACATTTGGCATCGAGGGGGTCAGCCGGTCGCTGCTGGCCCAGATCACACGGCACCGGATCGCTTCCTTCAGCGTCCAGAGCCAGCGGTATGTCCGGCTGGACGATTTCCGCTATGTGGTGCCTCCCGCCATCGAGGCGGTGCCCGAGGCCAAAGCGGCCTTCCTGGCCAGCATGGAGGAGGATGCACGCCGCTATCTGGACCTGGCCCGCAAACTGGAGGAGGGCCACACCGCCCGTCTGATGGCCGAGGGCGTGCCCGAAAAGGAAGCCCGCCGCAAGGCCGAAAAGATGGCCAACGAGGACGCCCGCTTTGTGCTGCCCAATGCCTGTGAGACCAAGATGGTGGTGACCATGAACGCCCGCAGCCTGCACAACTTTTTCCGCCTGCGCTGCTGTGAGCGCGCCCAGTGGGAGATACGGGCCCTGGCCGACGAGATGCTGCGGCTGGTGTATCCCCTGGCGCCCCACCTGTTCCGGACGGCGGGGCCCGGCTGCCTGAGCGGCCCCTGCCCTGAAGGCAAGATGTGCTGCGGCCGGCCGGGAGAAGTGCGGGAGAAATACCGGGCTCTGTGCAAAGGCGGTGAAGATGCATGAGGAATTCTTCCCAGGAAGGGCGGGGACGCCTGCTGGTGATCGAGGGGCTGGACGGCAGCGGCAAAGCCACCCAGGCCAGGATGCTGGCCGAGACCCTGACCAGGGAAGGGCTGCCGGTGCGGCAGATCAGCTTCCCCAACTACGAAAGCGAGTCCTCGGCCCTGGTGCGGATGTATCTGGGCGGGCAGTTCGGCGATAAGCCCGACGATGTCAACGCCTATGCGGCGTCCAGCTTTTTTGCGGTGGACCGCTATGCCAGCTACAAGACCGACTGGGGCGCGTTTTATCACAGCGGCGGCATCCTGATCGCCGACCGCTACACCACGTCCAACGGGGCCCATCAGTGTTCCAAGCTGCCCCGGGACCAGTGGGACGGCTATCTCGGATGGCTGTTCGACTACGAATACCGGCTGCTGGGGCTGCCCGCCCCCGACCTGGTGATCTACCTGCGGGTGGACCCCATGGTCAGCCAGCGGCTGATGACCGGCCGCTACCACGGAGACGAGAGCAAGAAGGATATCCAGGAGCGGGATCTGGAGTACATGGAGCGCAGCCGCCAGGCTGCCGAATACTGCGCCCAAAAGCTGGGCTGGGAGATTCTGGAGTGCACTACGGCGGCAGGCCGGATGCGCCCGGCGGACCACATCAGCTGGGAAGTGCGGGCCCTGGCCGGCCAGATTCTGGGGCAGGAAAAATAATACAGATGCAAGCAAGAACGAAAAAGGGGGTATCTTAAAGATGTTTCGCCTGATGGGACCGTCCGACCTGGCGGCCATGGAACAGCTGTGGACCGCCCAGTGGGACGAACCGGCCCAGGCCGCCCGGCGTGCGGTGCTGCAGTTTGCCGGGCAGGAGAACGCCTATGTGGCGGCGGAAGGGGACGCGGTGCAGGCCATGGTCCTGGCGGTGCCGGTCACCCTGCAGGGCCGCCGCGGCTGTTACCTGTGCGGCCTGTGCGCCCGGGACACGGCCCTGGCTGCGGGTCTCGTGGACTATGCCTGCGATCAGCAGAGCCGTCAGGGGGCGGTCTTTTTTGCGGCGGCCCCCGGCGCGGGCCAGGCCGCCTTTTACATCTCCCGCGGGTTCCAGCGGGCCTTCGGGCTGCGCTGCCTCACCCGGGAGGTGCGCCGCAATCTGTGGAGCCAGGCCGAGTTTGACGCGGTCACCGCCAAGCGCCTGTGCGAGCTGCGCCGCCAATACTGTCCCGACTGCGTGGAGCTGGACGCTGCACGGATGTCGGTGGTGCTGGGGGACCTGTACAGCCGCGGGGTGACCATTGTGTCCAACGCCCATGGCTATGGCCTGTATTTCCGCAAGGATGACACCCTCTTTTTCATCGAGCTGATGGCCGACGACGACCGCGCCGCCGAGGTGCTGATGGAGGCCGCCCGTGAGAAGGAGTCGGTGGTGGAACGGGCCGTCATCACGGTGGGGGAGGCCCAACCCCTGTTTTTGGGAGAGGGCAGCCGCCAGGAATACGGCATGATCCGCTTTGTGGGCGCCCCCTTTGACGTGAGCGGGAGCTATATGCGCCTGATGCTTGAAAACTGACCGGAAGGAAAAACCTGTATGAAGGAAGCGAAAAAAAGCAAACACACCGCCCCTGCCTCCAAACACACCCTGCGCTGGGTGCTGCTGGCGCTGCTGGCTGTGCTGGTGCTGGGAGCGGGGGCCGTGGGGCTTTTGCTGCGCCGGGAGATGACCGGTGCCGGGGCTACCGGCCAGACCGTCACCGTGACGGTGGAACAGGGCAGCGGGGTGGCCGCCATCGCCCGGGATTTGCAGCAGGCAGGGGTGATCCGCTTTCCCCGGCTGTTCCGCTGGTATGTGGGACAGCAGGGAGCGGCCGGCAGCCTGCAGTATGGCACCTTTGAGCTGGAACAGGGCGCTTCCTACGACCAGCTGATCCAGGCGCTGTCCGTATATGCCGCCGCCGAGACCACCCGCCTGACCTTCCCGGAGGGGACCACCGCCATTGCCATCGCACAGCAGATGGAGCAGGCAGGTCTGTGCACCGCCGAGGAATTCCTGCAGGAGGCAAACGAGGGGGATTTCAGCGAGTTTACCTTCTGGCAATACCTGCCCACCGACCAGGAGGCCCCCGACCGCTTTATGAAGTGCGAGGGGTATCTGTTCCCCGACACCTACGAGTTCCTCAACGACGGGACCGTCCATGACTATGTGGCCACCTTCTATGCGCGCTTTGACCAGATGATCACCCCGGACATCTACGAGGCGCTGGAACAGCAGGGGATGACCCTGCACCAGCTGGTCACCCTGGCTTCCTTCGTCCAGGAGGAGGCGGGCAACGACCAGGACAGCAACGTGGCCCAGGTGTTCCGCAACCGGCTGGCCCCCGATTCGCCCTACCCCCGGCTGGAGAGCAACGTCTCCAGCTACATCCAGAGCGACGAGGACAACAACTACCTGTGGAACTGGGTGGCCCCGTGGTATGGCGGCTGGGACGAGATCCCCGCCAACATCCTGGCGGCCTACGACACTTACAGCTGCGCCGGGCTGCCGGCGGGGCCTGTGTCCAACCCCGGCCTCGCAGCCATCCAGGCCGCGCTGGACCCCCAGCCCGACCCCGAGGTCCAGGATGCCTATTTCTTTGTCACCGACCTGACCGGCCGCTACTATTACGCCCAGACCCTGGAACAGCACCAGGCCAACGTCCGAGCGGCCCGCGCGGTCAACAACAGCCTTTGAACCACATCCACAACAAGGGGGCAGGCCCGGCGCCCGGGCCCGCCCCTTTTGACGTATGGGAGGAAACATCATGCTTCAAATACCCGAGCTGCTGGCCCCTGCGGGGGACCTGGAGCGGCTGCGCTATGCGGTCTGCTACGGCGCCGACGCCGTCTACTGCGCCCTGCCTGAGTTTGGGATGCGGGCCGCTCCCGCAAACTTCACCCCCGAACAGCTGGCCGAAGGGGTGATTTATGCCCACGCAAGAGGGCGCAAGGTCTATCTGACCCTGAACACCCTGCCCACCAACGAGGAGGCAGACCGTATGCCCGACGCCATCCGCCAGGCCGCCCAGGCCGGAGTGGACGCCTTTATTGTGGCGGACCTGGGGGTGCTGGACGCCTGCAAGACCTATGCCCCCGACATCGATGTGCATATGTCCACCCAGACCGGCATCACCAACTATGCGGCTGCCACAGCCTGCTGCAAGATGGGGGCCAAACGGGTGGTGCTGGCCCGGGAACTCAGCCTCACCGAGATCGCCGTCATCCGGGACAAAACTCCGCCCGAACTGGAGCTGGAAGCCTTTGTCCATGGGGCTATGTGCATGAGCGTGTCGGGCCGGTGCCTGCTGTCCAACTACCTGGCGGGCCGGGACGCCAACCGCGGCCAGTGCGCCCAGCCCTGCCGTTGGAAATACTACCTCACCGAGGAGACCCGTCCCGGCCAGCTGTATGAGATCGGGGAAGGGGAGGGCGGCAGCTACATCCTCAACGCCAACGACCTGTGCACTGCTCCGTTCCTCGACCTGCTGTGCAAGGCCGGCGTGGACAGTCTCAAGATCGAGGGCCGGGCCAAGACCTTTTACTATGTGGCCAGCGTCACGGCGGCCTACCGCAAGGCCCTGGACCAGTACCTGGCCGACCCCTATGCGGAGGATTTCGAGCTGCCGCAGGCGGTGCTGGAGGAGCTGACCCGCACCAGTCACCGGCCCTATTCCCCGGGATTCTATTTCGGACCCGACAAGGCCCGCCAGAATACATCCACCGCGGCCTATATCCGTCAGTGGGAGTTTGTGGGCACGGTGGACAGCTGGGAAAACGGGGTGGCCAGCTGCCAGCAGCGGGGCAAATGGTCCCTGGGGGACACCCTGGAGGCGCTGACCCCCGACGGCACCTCCATTCCCCTGCAGCCCGAATGGATCCAAAACGAGGCCGGGGAACCGGTCACATCCACGCCCCATGCCATGGAGCGCTACACCATCCCCGCCCCTGCGCTGCCGCCCATGAGCCTGCTGCGCAAAAAAGTTGCGATCTAAAAAACGGAGCCGCCCCGGGCGCTGGTCCAAGACCAGCAGCCCGGGGCGGCCTGCTGTATAAGGAGAAAGAAAATAGCAAAGATCAGACGCTGTCCAGCGCGGTGCGGGCAGCGCGGATGGCGCCGGCATCGGTCTGCCACAGAGTGAACTCGTCAAAGCCCGGCAGGCCCATGGGCACGCCCTCCCGGCGGAAGGACATCCGGCTGGGGACCGCCTTCTTGCCCGACAGGTGGCAGGCGGTGACGCCGGTCTGGCGCACCAGTTCGGGGATGTTGGCTGCACTGACCCCGGACCCTGCCAGGATCTCGATCCGGCCGGCGGCCTGGGTTTGCATTTGAGCCAGCATGGCCCGGCCGGCGTAGGCGTCGGCGGCCTGTCCGCTGGACAGGATGGTGGCAAGGCCGAGGGCGCAGGCCTGCTCCAGGCAGGCGCCGGCGTCCCGGCAGACGTCAAAGGCGCGGTGCAAAGCCAGCGCCACAGGGCGGCCTCCGGCAGCCTTGCGGGCCGCCTGGCAGATCTGCTCCATGGCGGGCAGGTCCAGCTGGCCTTCGGGAGTCAGCACGCCGGTGACGATGCCGTTGGCCCCTGCGCGCACCAGCTGGGCCGCCAGGGCGACCATCTGGGCCACTTCCCACCGGTCGTAGCAGAAATCGCCCGCCCGGGGGCGGAGCAGGGCCCGCACCGGCAGCCCGGTCTCGGCCTTGACCTGTTCCACCAGGGCCAGGCTGGGGGTGGTGCCCCCAATGGCCAGATCGGCGCAGAGCTCCAGCCGGTCGGCCCCGCCTTCGCGGGCGGCCAGGGCGCTGGTTGTGCTGTCCACACAGACTTCAAGGATACGGGTCATCCAAAAGCTCTCCTGTCCTTAACGAATGGTCTCCAGGAAGCGGACAAATCCGGCCTGGCCGGCCTCATCCCGCTTGTAAACGCCGGCATCCTCCAGCACCTGTGCAAAGACGTGCCCGATCTCCTCCTGCACGATGGCATGGACGTTGCTTTCATTGAGGTCGGGGTATTTGGCCAGCAGTTCACCGGCCCATTCGGCGTGCTTCTGGATCGCCTCGCCATACTGGTCCACAGGGGTGCGGGCCACCAGGGCGGTTTCCAGCTGGGCCATCTCGCCCTTCAGGCGGCTGGGCAGCACGGCCAGGCCCATCACTTCGATCAGGCCGATGTTTTCCTTTTTGATGTGGTGGAGCTTGGCGTGGGGGTGGAAGACGCCCAGCGGATGCTCGGGGGTGGTGATGTTATTGCGCAGCACCAGATCCAGCTGGAACTTGCCGTCCCGCATCCGGGCAATGGGGGTGATGGTGTTGTGGGGCTCGCCGTCGGTCTCAGCGTAGACAAAACAGCTCTCGTCGGTATAGGCGCGCCAGGCCAGCAGGATCTTGTCGGCCAGGTCCACCAGCTGGCTGTCATCCTCGCTGGTCAGCCGGATGCAGCTCATGGGCCAGCGGACGATGCCCGCCTCCACATCCGGATAGCCCGGGAAGGACCAGGGCTTCTCGATGGGGGCCTTGGCCATGGCGAACTCGTAGCAGCCGCCCTGGAAGTGGTCGTGGCTCAGGATGCTGCCGCCCACGATGGGCAGGTCGGCATTGCTGCCCACAAAGTAGTGGGGGAACTGGGCCACAAAGTCCAGCAGCTTGCGGAAGGTGGCCCGGTCGATCTTCATGGGGGTATGCTGGCTGTTGAACACGATGCAGTGCTCGTTGTAATAGACATAGGGGCTGTACTGCAGGTTCCAGTCGCTGTCGTTGATGGTCAGGGGAATGATGCGGTGGTTCTCGCGGGCGGGATGGTTCATCCGGCCTGCGTAGCCCTCATTCTCCTGGCACAGCTGGCATTTGGGATAGGCGCTCTGGGGGGCGAGCTTGGCCGCCGCGATGGCCTTGGGGTCCTTTTCGGGCTTGGAGAGGTTGATGGTGATGTCGAGATCCCCGTAGGGGGTCCGGGTGACCCACTTCAGGTCCTTCTTGATGCGGTAGCGCCGGATGTAATCGGTATCCTGACTGAAGGAATAGAACCAGTCGGTGGCGGCCTTGGGGCCTTCTTCCTCGTACTTTTCCCAGAAGTTGGCCCGCACGATGCTGGGCCGGGGGGTCAGCACGCCCATGAGCCGGGTGTCGAACAGGTCACGGGCCACCGAGTTGTCCTCGCAGACACCCCGGGCGACCGCGTCGTCCACCAGGGTCTTGAGGATGGATTCCAGGTCGATGTAATAGCAGTCGCCTTCCGGCTCCTCAAAGCTGTCCAGCTGCATGGTCATCAGGAGCTGGTTGCGGATGTAGATCGCATCATCGGGCTGGATCAGGCCGGTATCAAGGCCGTAGTTCACCAGCTGCTGAATGGCGTTGGAAATCACAGGACGGCACCTCCTTCAGGACGGATCGAAAGGACATGGCAGCGGCCGGCGCCAATGATGGCCTCGATGCCGGCCTTGAAAGACTCCAGCTGCTCCAGGGGGACAAAGGCCTGCACGGTGCCGGCAAAACCGCCGCCGTGGACCCGGACCGCGCCCTGGCCGGCCAGCAGATGCTTGGCGGCGGCGATGGTGACGGCCACCTCCTGATGCTTGGTGTAGCCTGCGGGGATGACGTTCTGCAGGTACTCCCAGCTGCTGCGGCCCGACTCGTTGACCAGAGCCAGGAAGGTGTCGAAGTCGCCTGCCCGCAGGGCAGCCACCTGGCGGGCCACACGCTGGTTGTCCGCATAGATGTGGAAAGCCCGCAGGACAGCCCGGTCGCCGCAGGCCTTGCGGCAGGCGGGGATGTTGGCAAGGAAGGTCTCAAAGGGCACCTGGCGCAGCACTTCGCCGCCGCACACCTTGGCCACAGCCCGGCAGTCCGCAGGGATGGCGGCGTACTCGTCGGTCAGGTCGGCGTGGTCGGCGCCCGAATCCAGGATGCACAGGGCCAGGCCCGCCTTGGAGAAGTCCACCTCCACCGGCTCCACCACGGGGTTGGAGGGGTCTGCAAAATCAATGGTGATGATGTTGCCCACGCTGGAGGCCATCTGGTCCATCAGGCCGCAGGGCTTGCCGAAATAGACGTTCTCGGCCCACTGACCGATCTGGGCAATGGCGATGGGGGAGAGCTTCTCCTCCATGAACAGCTCATTGAGGATGGTGCCCACCAGCACTTCAAAGGCGGCGCTGGAGGAGACGCCGCTGCCCTTGGGCACATTGGAGGTGATATACACATCCAGGCCGGACAGCTGTGCGCCCCGCTGGACAAAGGCGGCGCAGGTGCCCCGCAGGATGGCGGCGCTGGTGTTCTCCTCCGATTTGCGGGGGGCCAGGTCGTCCAAGCTGATGGTGCACAGGGGATAGCCCTCGCTCTGCACCCGCAGCTGGCCGGCATCGTTGGGGCCTGCGGCGGCGATCATATCGATGTTGACGCTGCCCGCCAGGACACAGCCGTGCTGATGGTCGGTGTGGTTGCCGCCGATCTCGGTGCGGCCCGGCGCGCTGAACAGGGCGGCGCCGCTGTGGGGGCCGAACTTGGCCTCCAGGCCATCCAAGGCGGCGGCATAGCGTGCCGCATGGGCGGCGGCCTCCTGGGGGGTGCAGCAGTACAGAGAAGCCAGACGGCCGGCATAGACGCCCCCGGCCAGCTCCTGCTTCCAAATACGGACATCCTTCATTCTCGTTTCCTCCTTACACATACACTGGCTGCGGCCCCGGTGTTTTGCGGCGGCTCCGGGGCGCAGGGCAGCCTTCTCACTTACAATAATAAAAGCTTTGGACCAAAAAGGACATATATTATTGTTGCATTTAGATGCAAAGTTGCCGAAAAAGTGCCTTTGGGCGGCCCGGAAGGTTTTCACAAAAAATTCTGCACATAAAAATAGGTTTTGGAGCCTTCGACGACTGCGGGGCCGGACGATGCCGCCGGCCGGCGTCAAAAAAGCCGCCCGGAACGTTTCGGTTCCCGGGCGGCATCCATGACAGATGTGTTATAGCTGTTTGAACAGATCCGAGATGCCGTCCACCAGTTCGGTGGTCAGCTCAAAGATCGAGCGCACCGCTGTGAACAGCAGGGCAGGAACGAAGGTAAACGAGATGGCGAGCACCGAGGAACCCCGATAAAAATCGGTCAGATGCAGGCTGTCGAGAAAATCGACAATCGCGTCGCTCAGCGGGCCGCCGCCCTGGATCCGACGCTGCTCATCCTCGCCGATCTCCCCGTAATGGGCAGGCATGTGAAGATTCTGCATGAATGTTAGCTCCTTTCGTCATAAGATTTCAAAAGCCAGGGGCTCAGGCGGCCACAGCTTCAGCCTGCTGCTGGGCAGCCAGCTGCTCCTGGGTGAGGGCATACGCCTCCTGGAAGACCTTGATCAGCGGGTCCACCAGGGCCATGTAGTAGTAGGACAGCATGCTTACGCCATAGAAGCCGCCCATGACGCCCACGATGGCCAGCGCGCCCCACTGGGCGCCGTTCAGAGAGGAGAAGAAATCCTTCATGATCCGGACGCCGGATTTCAGGGTGGTGCCGACAAAGGCGTTGGCGAGCATACCCACTCCCGCCGAGAAGAAGGCGCCGCTGAGGACCATGAAACCATTCACCAGCACATTGACGCCGAACTGGATGACGTCCTGCTGGGTGATGCCGCCATCCAGATAGATCATTTCTTCCTGCGGGACAAGGGCGTAGTGGGCAGGCATGCAGACTGCGCCTGCGGAAACAGTGTATTCCATATGTAGGGCTCCTTTCAAGCTTGGCCCCCGCACAAAGCCGCGGGAACTGACTTTATATGAATTATAGCATATTCGGCAAAAAACAACAAGGCATCGCTGAGGCAGGTTTGGACCCGGATTGTGAGGATGATGTGAAATCGAAAGGGCCAAAAGAGCGTGCCTGTGTTGGAAAGGCGGATGTAAGGCCCCGCGGGGCAGGTGAAAAAATGTTCCTGTGCAATATTCCCGCACCGCAAAACAGGGAAGCCGCCCCGCGGCCACTGGGCTGCAGGACGGCTTCCGCTGCGCAAAATAAGGAAAATAGAGAAAGAAAAATAGAGGGATGTTTTAATTCTGCCCGGGGGCGCGGCCGTACAGTTCGGTCAGGGCGGCGATCTGTCCGGCCAGAGCGGGGGTGAGCAGGCCGGGGGACAGCCGCCACTGCCAGTTGTCGCCCTGGGTGCTGGGGGTGTTGATCCGGGCCTCGGGGCCCAGATGCAGCCAGTCGGCCATGGGGATGACCGCCAGGCCGGATACGCTGGACAGGCAGGCGCAGATCATGGCGTCGGTCAGGTCCTGAGGCGCGCAGCGCAGGTAGCGGCAGGCGTAGGCCACATCCTGGGGGCTGGCGCTTTGCTGCCAGCCCTCGGTGGTGATGTTGTCGTGGGTGCCGGTATAGACCACGCTGTTGGGTGTGTAGGTGTAGGGCAGGTAATTGCCCGGTTCCCGGCTGTCAAAGGCAAACTGCATGATCTTCATGCCGGGGCAGCCGCTGGCAGCCAGCAGGGCCTTGACCTGGTCGGTGAGGTAGCCCAGGTCCTCGGCGATCACCGCGTCCCGGCCTACGGCCTGGTGCATGGCGTCCAGGAAGGCCTGGCCCGGCCCCCGGACCCATTGGCCGCCCTGGGCGGTGGCGCTGCCCGTCGGGATGGAAAAGTAGCTCTCGAAGCCGCGGAAATGGTCGATGCGCACCACATCGTAGATGGAGGTGGCGTGGCGCATCCGCTGTTTCCACCAGGCAAAGTCCTCGGCGGCGTGACGCGGCCAGTCGTAGAGGGGATTGCCCCACAGCTGGCCGTCTGCGGCAAAGGAGTCCGGGGGACAGCCCGCCACTCGGGTCAGATGCATCCGGCCGTCGGTCTGGAACAGCTCGGGCCGGGTCCACAGGTCGCTGGAGTCGGGGCTGACATAGATGGGGATATCCCCGATGAGGCGGATGCCCTTGCCATTGGCATAGGATTTGAGGGCCTGCCACTGTTTATAGAACAAATACTGGACCGCCCTATGGTAGCCGCGGGCGCCGGCCAGGCGCTCGCGGGCGTCGGCCATGGCCTGGGGCTGGCGGCAGCGCAGGGGATCGGGCCACTGGGACAGGCCCGCCTGGCCCTGCTCCTCCTTGATGGCCATGAACAGGGCGTAGTCCTCCAGCCATCCCTTCTGCTGGCGGCAGAAATCCCGGTAGGCGGGGGTGGGGCTGGCCAGCAGGCGGCCGGCAGCCAGCCGCAGCACGGCGGGCCGCTGGGTATACAGAGCGCCATACTGGATGGGCTCTACCGGCAAAGCAGGGGGCAGCTCATCCGGTGTGAGAAGTCCGTCCTGCACCAGCAGGTCCAGGTCGATGAAGTAGGGGTTGCCTGCAAAGGCGGAAAAGCTCTGGTAGGGGCTGTCCCCGTAGCCGGTAGGGCCAATGGGCAGGATCTGCCAGAAGGACTGGCGGGCGTCGGCCAGAAAGTCCACAAAGCGGTAGGCCTCCCGCCCCAGCGTGCCGATGCCCCAGGGGCCAGGCAGGCTGAATACAGGCATCAGGATGCCGCTTGCACGCATGAGAACCCCTCCTTCAGCCCTTGACAGCGCCGGCGATGACGCCTTCGATGATGTATTTCTGACAGACTACATACAGGATGATGATGGGCACGATGGCGATGATGATGCAGGCCATCATGGGGGCCAGCTCCACCCGGCCGTAGCCGCCGCGGAAATACTGGATGGCCATGGGGATGGTGCGGTATTTTTTGATGTCCAGCACCAGGGTGGGCAGGAGGTAATCGTTCCAGACCCACATGGTTTCCAGGATGGCGGTGGAGATCATGGTGGGCTTGAGGATGGGGAACACGATGCGGAAGAACAGCTGGATGGGGTTGCAGCCGTCGATCATGGCCGACTCCTCGATCTCAATGGGGACGCTCTTCATGAAGCCGGTGAACATGAACACCGCCAGGCCGGCGCCGAAGCCCAGATAGATGATGCAGATGTTCCAGGGGGTGTTCAGCTTGAGGGTGTCCGCCGTCTTGGAGAGGGTGAACATGACCATCTGGAAGGGAACCACCATCGAAAAGACGATCAGAAGGTTCATGGCCTTGGAGAGGACGTTGTGCACCCGGGTCAGATACCAGCCGCACATGGAGCAGCACAGCAGGATCAGGGCCACGCTGGTGACGGTGATCACCAGGCTGTAGGCGAAGCTGGACAGGAAATTCATCTTGACCACGCCGTAGATGTAGTTCTCCAGGCCGGCAAAGTTGGCGGCGGTGGGCAGCGCAAAGACGGTGGAGGTGGTGAAGCTGCCCTCCACCTTCAGGCTGTTGAGGAAGATCAGCACGATGGGGTAGACCCACAGAAGGCAGAGCACCGCCATGACCACGGTGAGGAAATTGTTGTAGATCCGACGGGACTTGGACATCAGGACTGCACCTCCTTCGAGCGGGTGAAGCGGAGCTGGACCAGCGAAATGACCACCACGATCAGGAAGAACACCACGGCCTTGGCCTGGCCGATGCCCTTCCACTGGGCGCCGCTGCGGCCGTAGAAGGTGGAGTAGATGTTGAGGGCCAGCATCTCGCTCAGGTTGGCAGGCTCGCCGCCGGTCAGGGCTACGTTCTGGTCAAACAGCTTGAAGCTGTTGGTCAGCGTCAGGAAGGTGCAGATGGTGATGCTGGGCATGACCAAGGGCACCTTGATCTTGAACAGGATCTCGCGGCCGGTGGCGCCGTCAATCTTGGCGGCCTCGATCAGGTCGCCGGGGACGCTCTGGAGGCCGGCCACATAAATGATCATCATGTAGCCGATCTGCTGCCAGCACATCAGGATGACCAGGCCGATGAAGCCGTAGCGCTCGTCCAGGGCCAGCAGGGGCTTGCCCAGATTGGCGAGCACGCCGTTGAGCAGGATCTGCCAGATGTAGCCCAGCAGGATGCCGCCGATCAGGTTGGGCATGAAGTAGACGGTGCGGAACAGGTTGGTGCCCCGGATGCCCCGGGTCAGGGCCAGGGCGATGGCGAAGGCGAACACGTTGATGAGGACGGTGGACACCACCGTGAAAGCCGCCGTGAACCAGAACGCATGGGTGAAGGTGCTGTCCTGGAACACTTTGATGTAGTTGTCAAAGCCCACAAAGGTGGTCTTGGACACGGTGGTGAAGCGCTGGAACGAGAGGTAGATGCCCCAGATAAAGGGCCAGATGAAGCCGATGATAAAGGCCAGCAGGGTGGGCAGGACGAACACCGGCCAGTATTTGCTGATCGCTTTCTGCATGGATCGCGCCTCCTTGGATGGTTTTCACACATAAAAAGCAGGGGCGGGCCTGTTTGCAGCCCGCCCCTGCCGGTTTCCTATGCTGTCACAGCGGGCAGCTGCCGGAGGCTCAGCCGTTGGCCAGCTGATACTCGGTGGCCCAGTTGTCCACAAAGGCAGAGACTACGTCGTCCCAGGTGCCGGTGCCGGCCGCATAAGCGGTCAGGGCGCTGCCCAGCATATTCTTCCACTCCTCCGAAGGCATGGTGGAGAAGCACCAGTCGACGGGAGTCTTGCCGTCGGCCACGTACTGGTCCGAGATGGCGTTCAGGGGGTTGGTGGGAGCCTTGGCGCTCTTGAAGGGGATGACAAAGCCCATGTTGTCGGCCATGGCGCTGGTGCCCTCCTCGCTGGTAACGCACCAGTAGACGAAGTCCAGTGTAGCCTGGATGTCCTCCTCCGAGGACATATTGTTGACGCACCAGTAGTTCTCGGAACCGGTGCACAGGCCCTGGTTCTCCTCGCCCTCGACGCCGATGTAAATGGGGATCATGCCGAGGTTGTCGTCGCCCAGGTCCTTGATATCGGTGTAGGCCCAGGTGCCGTTCTGATAGAACACGGCCTGCTTGTTGACGAACTCGGACACGGCGTCGTTGCCGGTCTTGCTGGCCAGGACGGTGGGGTCGCAGGTGGAATCGGTGATGTACAGATCAAAGATCTGCTTGTAGTTGTCCAGATAGGTGCCCTTGATGGCGTCGGTGGAGCTGATGCCGTCGGTCTGGTACTCGTAGTAGATGGGCAGGTTGGCCAGGTGGGTCTTGAAACGCCAGTCGGAGGAGGAATCCATGCCGGCGGAGGTAAAGGCGCCCTGGATGCCCAGCTCGTCCTTGCGGGCCTGGAGGTCATCGGCCACAGCCTTCAGGCTGTCAAAATTGGTGATGTCGGCCTCAGTGTAGCCTGCGGCGGTCAGCAGCTCTTTGTTGTAGATGATGCCGTAGGTCTCGATGACGTAAGCAATGGCGGGGATGGTGTCGCCGTCCTTCAGGACGAAGGAATCACTGGTCACTTCGCCGTACAGCTGAGAGCCGGACAGGTCGTAGCAGTAATCCTTCCAGTTGTTCAGACCCACGGGGCCGTTGACCTGGAACAGGGTAGGAGCCTCGCTCTTCTCCATCTCGCTCATCAGGGTGGTCTCGTACTGGTTGGAAGCGGCGGTCACCACGGTGACAGGGACGCCGGTCTGCTCGGTGTAGACGGCGGCCAGGTCCTGCCAGGCCTGATCCTGTTCGGGCTTGAAGTTCAGGAAATAGACCTTGCCGCTGGCGGCGGGGGCGGCAGCAGAGCTGGAGCCGGCAGCCGTACTGGCGGCGGTGGAAGCAGCGGTGCTGCTGCTGGAAGAACCACAGGCGGCCAGGACACCGGCAGCGGACACTGCGCCGGCGGCCTTCAGGAAGTTGCGGCGAGAAATCATCTTTTTCATAGTTCTTCTCCTTCTTGTGCTTTGTGTCAAGTGTATTTCAGTCCCGCCCACAGGGCGGAAGTGCGACTGGATTCAGGCGGGGCCGCCCCGGGGCGGGCGGACGCTTTCGCCCTCCTGGATGGTGGGGGCCAGCACCACCGTCTGGGCGGGGGCCCCGTGCTCGATCTGGTGGATCAGCAGCTCGACGCAGCGCAGCGCCAGCTCTCCGGTGGGCTGCACCATACTGGCCAGGGCAGGCACACAGTAGCGCGACATGGGGATGCCGTCAAAGCCGATCACCGACACATCCTCGGGCACGCGGTAGCCGGCGCTGGCCAGCGCGCGGATGGCCCCGATGGCAATGACGTCGCTCATGGCGAACAGGGCGGTGAACCGGGCCCGGCGGGCCAGCAGGCTGTTCATGGTGTTGTAGGCGGATTCAAAGTTGTAGCTGGACAGCCCGTACAGCTGGGGGTCAAAGACGATGCCGTTATCCTCCATGGCCTGCTGTGCGCCCAGGCGGCGCATCTTGCTGGGGTGGCTGGAAGGCGGCCCGCCGATGACGCAGATCCTGCGGTGGCCCTGGGCGATCAGATGGGTGACGGCCTGGTAGGCTGCCGCCCGGTCATCCACGCCCACCATGGACAGGTTGGGGAAGCTCAGTTCCTCCGACACCACGGTGGCCAGTACCGACGGTATGGTGATCTGGTCGAAGCTCTGGCGGAAGTTGTCCACGTTGCCGCCCAGGAAAATGATCCCCTTGGGCTTGATCTCCCGCAGGATCTTCTCGGCGGCCTCCATCTCGTTGGCGTCCTCGTCCAGATAGGAGATGATGCCGCTGTATCCGTACAGCCCCACCACCTGCTGCAAATGGACCAGAAAGTCCGCAAAGAACATATTCTGGGTGCCCTTGACCACAAACACCACGCTGCGGGATTGCTGGATCTTGAGCTGGCGGGCGTTGGTGTTGGGCACGAACCCCACTTCCCGCATGATCTGCAGCACGTGTTCTTTTGTCTCGGGGCGGACGTCGGGCCGGTCGTTGATGACCCGGGAAATGGTGCTGACCGAGCAGCCGCTGAGCCGTGCGATATCCTTGATGGTCATGGCCGGCAGCTCCTTTCAGGTGCGGCCCCGGCGGGGGCCTGCATCGTTCGGTATCGTTTACGGAAACGTTCCCGACAAGCTCATTATGGCACACCTGCCCAAAAAAAGCAAGAACGATACAAAAAGTTTGTAGGCTTTGATGCAAGTTGCGGCCCGCTTTTGTGCAGATTGGAATGACGGGAGAGCAGGGAAGCCGAAACTTCTGCAAATTCCCGGGAATTTGACTTGATTCCCGGTGTGCCGGAGAGACGGCGGCCGCCATTTGTTTGCACAAGGCGCGTTACGCTGTGGTTTTGCCGTGGCGCTGGGGCATAGAAAAAGCCCCCCGCCCTTTTTACAAGGGTGGGGGCGCTGTGGGTCAGAGGCCAAAGAGCCGCGCTGCGTCCAGCATCGACTGGGCGGGGAGGGTGGCATATTTCTTATACTTTTCCAAACAGACGCAGCAAAGCGGCCCCCGGCTCTGTACAAGCAGAGACAGGGGCCGCTTTTGTGCACAGGTGCGCGCGGCATCGCTTGGCCGCACCGAAAAAGGCCAGCCGCACCGGGCGGCTGGCCTCTTTGGGGTTTGTTACGGGCGCTGGGACTCGTACTCTTTGCGGTAGCCCTCCAGCTCCTTCTGGTTGCCGTAGACGAAGTGGCCGTTCGCGATCTCCTGCCACATGGGCTTGTCCACGCTGTAATCGTGGATGGAAGGATCGTAAACCAGCAGCTTCTTCTTCTTCTCCAGGCTGGGGTCGGGGATGGGCACTGCGGACAGCAGGGCTTTGGTGTAGGGGTGCAGCGGGTGACGGAACAGTTCCTCCGTCTCGGCCAGCTCCACGATACGGCCCTTGCTGATGACGGCGATGCGGTCCGAAATGAAGCGCACCACCGACAGATCGTGTGCAATGAACAGGTAGGTCAGCCCACGGGAGGCTTTCAGCCGGTTCAGCAGGTTGAGCACCTGGGCGCGGATGGAAACATCCAGCGCCGAAATGGGCTCATCCGCCACAATGAACTCAGGCTCCATGATCAGAGCACGGGCAATGCCGATGCGCTGCCGCTGTCCGCCCGAAAACTCGTGGGGGAAGCGGGAAGCGAACTCGGGCAGCAGACCCACCTCGTGCAGGGCCGCCATGACCTTTTCATGCAGGTCGTTCTGGTCCTTGTAGAGATGGAAGTTCAGCAGGCCCTCGGCGATGATATACTCGACCTTGGCGCGCTCGTTCAGGCTGGCCATGGGGTCCTGGAAGATCATCTGGCATTTGCGGATGACCTCCTGGTCCAGTTCCTTGGGGATCTTGCCGTTGATCTTGCGGCCCTTGAACAGGATATCGCCCCCGGATGTGGGGTTGATACGGGTGATGGCGCGGCCAATGGTGGTCTTGCCGGAACCCGACTCGCCCACCAGGGAGAAAGTCTCCCCCTTGTAGATGTCAAAGTTGACATGGTCCACGGCCACGAACTTCTTATGCCCGGACCCGAAGGAGATCTGGAGGTCCTTGATTTCAATGAGCTTTTCTTTTTCAGCCATTGGCATGATCCTCCATCATCTTCTTGCGCAGGTTCTGGATCGAGTGGGGGCGCTCGATCTTGGGCGCCCGGGGGTCCAGATACCAGGTCTTGGCGGCGTGGGTGGGGGACACCTCAAAGAAAGGCGGCTCCTTCACAAAGTCGATGGCCAGGGCCATCTTGTTGCGGGGTGCAAAGGCATCGCCGTGGATCTCGTTGAAGAGGTTGGGCGGCGTGCCGTCGATGGTGGGCAGCTGCTCCCCCTTCACACCCAGCTGGGGCAGCGCCTGCAGCAGGGCCCAGGTGTAGGGATGCCATGCATCGTAGAAGATCTCCTCCACGGTGCCGTACTCCACGATCTGACCGGCATACATGACGGCCACACGGTCAGCCACGTTGGCCACAACACCCAGGTCGTGGGTGATGTAGATGACCGACATGCCCAGCTCTTTCTGCAGGTCACGGATCAGCTGCAGGATCTGGGCCTGGATGGTGACGTCCAGGGCGGTGGTGGGCTCGTCGCAGATCAGGATCTGGGGCTTGCAGGCGGCAGCAATGGCAATGACCACGCGCTGACGCATACCGCCCGAGAACTCGTGGGGGTACTGCTCATAGCGGCGCTCAGGGTCAGGGATGCCGACCTTGCCCAGCATCTCGATGGCGGCCTTCTTGGCGGCTTCGCCGCGCAGGCCCTGGTGCTTCTCGATGCTCTCCTGGATCTGTTTGCCGATCTTCTTCAGGGGGTTCAGGCTGGTCATGGGGTCCTGCATCACCATCGAGATCTTTTTGCCGCGCACGCCCAGCCAGTCCTTTTCGGTGAACTTGGTCATGTCGCGGCCCTCGTACATGATGCTGCCGCCGGTGATCTTGCCGTTGACATCCAGCATGCCCACGAAGGTCTTGGTGAACACGCTCTTGCCGGAACCCGACTCGCCCACAATGGCCAGCGTCTCCCCCTCGTACAGATCGAGGGAGCACTTGCGGATGGCTTTGAGGGTGCGGCCCCGCAGGCTGAACTGTATCTCCACGTCGCGGGCAGAGATAATTGCTTTTTTCTCCATGTTATCTCTCCTTTAAACGTGATTGCGGGGGTCGGAAGCGTCCGAGAAGGCGTTGCCCATGATATAGAACGAGATGGAAATGATGGACACGATGGACGCGGGGAAGACCAGCAGGTAGGGGTAATCCAGGAAGAAGGTGCGCACCTTGCTCAGGATCAGGCCCAGAGACGGCGTGTCGATGCCCAGGCCCAGGCCCAGGTAAGACAGAGTGGACTCCAGGTTGATGGTGGCGGGGATACGCAGCGCCATCTGCAGGATGATGACCGATACCAGGTAGGGCAGGATGTTCTTGGTCAGCACGCGCCACAGGGGGGTGCCCAGGCACCGGGAAGCCAGGTTGTACTCCCGGTCACGGTACATGATGACCATGTTGCGCACACGGCGCGCCATCTGGAACCAGCCCAGGAAGATCATGGCGGTGGCCATGATGGTAAAGCTCTGGCCCACCATCAGGGCGATCAGGGTCATATAGATGATATAGGGCACGCTGTCGAACAGGTTGTAGATCTCGGTGAACAACCGGTCCAGCTTGCGCACATAGCCCCAGATCAGGCCGAAGATGACGCCCACGATGCTCTCGCCCACAGCGACCACCAGCGCCAGGCGGATGGACACCTGGGTGGCGTACCACACCTGGCACCAGTAGTCCTGGCCCAGGTTGTCGGTGCCGAACCAGAACTCCGAATTGGGGCTCTGGAACGAGGTGGAGGAGTAGGGGATCAGCTCCTTGTAATCGTACTTGCCCACGGCAAGGGCGACGAAGGAGAAGATGACCAGCGCGATGAACAGGAACAGGAACAGCACGGCGACCTTGTTTTTCATGAAGGTCTTGAACACCGAGCCCCAGTAGGAATAGTTGGAGTAGCCGATGCGCTCGGCCTCCTCAGGCGAATACTCTACGACGTAAAACAGCTCGTCGTCTTTCTTGCCTGCAAAATCCGAAGCTTTTGCCATCAGCGCTCGCCCCCTTTCCCAGCAATGGTGATGCGGGGATCGACCAGCATCATCAGCACATCGCCCAGGAAGATGCCCACGATGCTCAGCGCAGCGTAGAACATGACCAGGGTCTGCACCACAGCGGTATCATACCGCTGCACGGCGTCGGTCAGCAGGGGGCCCATGCCGGGCACCGAGAAGAAGCGCTCCATCAGCAGGGAGCCCTGGATGGTCAGCAGCAGGGACTGGGGCAGGAACTGCACCATGGGGACCAGCGCGTTGCGCAGCACGTGGTGCAGCATGATCTGGCTGTAGCTCAGGCCCTTGACGCGGGCCAGCTTGATATAGTCCCGCGTCAGCTCGTCCACCATATACCGGCGCATCCACAGCGCGTAGCTGGCCACCGACGCCAATGACAGGCATATGATGGGCAGCACGCTGGAGGGGCCGGGGTTGCGGGTGGAATACAGGGTGGGCATGCCGAACACCGTGGAACCGATGACCAGCACCAGCGAGTAGGTGACCAGGGCGGGCACCGCGTTGACGACGACGGTGTAGGCCGTGCCCAGCCAGTCCACAAACTTGCCCTTGAAGGCGGCCTGTGCAATGCCCACCAGAACACCCACCACCCAGGAGATGGCGATGGAGATGGCGCCCAGGCGCAGCGTGACACCCAACCGGCTGCCAATGACCCGGGTGACAGCGATGCCGCTTTGAATTCTCCGCGAGGTACCGAAGTCCAGGTGGAGCAATTGCCCATAAAAGCGGATCAGCTGTTCGCCGATGGGGTCAAGCAAACCTGCGGCTTCCAGTGCGGCATGTTTCTGCTCCGGGGTGAACTTCATCAGTTGGTCTTCCGTGAAGTAATAGTCCGTGGGCAGCATCCGCATCATCAGGAAGACGAGGGTGACAGCGATCAGGATGGTGATAAGCGACTGCAGCAGCCGCTTGAAGCTGTATTTCAGCATCAGGCCTGGGTAGCTGCTTCATAGGCCGCAGCAAAGGCCTCGTACTGTTCCGTGGTATAGGCGTCCTCGGAAGTCTCCCAGTCAACGTACTTGTAGTTGCAGATGCCGTACATGGCGTTGATCTTGGAGTATTCGTTCACGTGGGTCAGGGTCAGAGCCACCTCCAGGTAGCAGGGGCAGGCGAGCACGTTCTCCAGCATATAGGCCTCGGCCTCGGCAAAGGCGTCATAACGGGCGTTGACGTCATCCACGATGGCGTCGGCGTCATGGACCATCTGCTCGAAGGTCTGGTAGGTGGAGATCAGGTCGGCCTGCCAGTCGGCGGGGCCTTCCTCGTAGACGTTGGCGATATAGCTGTAGTTGTGGCTGTAGTAAGCGTTGGCGTCGGTCAGGGTCTCCTGGCCCAGGAAGTTGATGGGATCGCCGAAGTCAGCGCCCCAGCCGTTGATGACAAAGCCATGCAGGTGGGCGTTGACGATCTCCTGCTGCACGGAGGAGACATACTCGCCGATGTCCAGCACGATGAAGTCGTCGCCGAAGCTGTCGGTGAAGCACTGGCGCAGCACGGCGGCGCTATCCTGGGAGGTGGTGTTGCCGGACTGGATGTGGTAGTGGGCGTGGACAGGGAAGGTGACGCCGATGGCGCTCAGCTCGTCCATGGCCTGCTGCTTCAGGTCGGTGATGTCGCCGCCGTTGTCGCGCAGGCGGATCATGGTCTCACCGTCGTAAGCGCCGTAGCCCATCTTCTCGCAGACCAGCTTGGAGTACTCCACGTTGTCGCTGTTGTAGCAGACGCCGGGCATGGTGTAGGTGTCGTTCTCGCACTTCAGGGGGTTGATGGGGTTGGTGCGGCTGAAGTAGCGGGTCAGATCCAGGCCCTTGATGAAGCACTGACGGAAGGCGGTGTTGGCGATGGCCTTGTTCCAGTTGTCATCGGGGGTGCCGTCCTCGTTCCGGCGCTGGTAGTTGAAGTGCATCTGGTAGCTGTACTTCTTGGGGCGCTTCTCACACAGCTGGCTGTTGTACTCGCTGGAGGGGTCGTTCTGGATCATGGTGACGTTGGACTCGGTCAGGTCGATCTCGTCCAGCTCGCGGTTCTGATACAGCTGGTAGCCCACCGACAAATCGCCCAGCATGGTGACGACGACGCGCTCGAAGCGGGCGTGGTCATCAGAGCCGTACCAGTTGGGGTTGGGGATGAAGCTCTTGGAGTTGCCCTGGATATACTCCTCCACCAGATAGGGGCCGCAGTACCACATCTCGGCGTTGGTGGCAGCGCGGAAGCCCTCGATGCCCAGGCTGCTGATCAGCTCTTCCGAGGCAGGCATGAAGCAGGCATAGCCGGCCACCGTGTCGAAGTAGGTGCAGGGATTCTTGCAGGTGAATACCAGCGTGTAATCGTCGGGAGCCTCGATGCCCACGCCGAAGTCCACCATATCCTGGTAGGTCAGGTCGGCGGCAGCGTCGCCCAGCTCGACGGTGTGGTCGTAGTACTCCTGGGCATTGGCCACCAGCTGGGTGGGCATGGAGGTGTTGCTGGCCTCATTCTTGAACTGGTTGAGCACCCACTCGGCGCCCACCAGGAAATCCTTGGAGGTGATATGGCCCATGACCGTGCCGTTGACGTCGCACCAATCCACATCCTGACGCAGGTGGAAGGTCCAGACCGAAGCGTCCTCGTTGTGCTCCCAGCTCTCGGCGATGGCGGCCACAGGCTGGCCGTAGTTGTTGGCGCTCAGCAGGCCGTCCACGCAGTTGGTCAGCACGTTGAAGTCGTTGGCGCGCTGGGTGTACAGCATGTTCCAGCTCTCCACTTCACGGCTGCTCAGCTCCCAGGTGTACACCTCGCTCAGAGATGCGCCGCCGTTGCTGGCGGCGGGGGCGGAAGCCGCGCCGGATGTTGCGGTGCTGCCCGAGGAGCTGCTGGAGCCGCCGCAGGCGGCCAGCAGGCCGGCAGCGCCCACTGCGCCTGCGCCCTTCAGGAACGTGCGCCGGCTGATGGCATGGGGTTCATAGTTTGCGTTCATGTTTTGTATCCTCCCTGTTATTCTTCGTGTCACGGCAAGAGTTGCAGATTTTGCCTG